>OMGN01000722.1_pt1 | contig 21714 bp, 18 predicted proteins | sample 1674111 | NCBI WGS metagenome assembly OMGN01 (sample SAMEA103958143, study PRJEB25191) | human gut metagenome | biome: human-associated habitat [ENVO:00009003]; feature: intestine environment [ENVO:2100002]; material: feces | place: Germany | collected 2013/2015
CTACTCGCACTACGTGGGCGACATCTTCGGCGCCCCGCTCGCGATTGAAGGTCTGATGGCCTTCTTCCTGGAATCGACCTTCATCGGTCTGTTCTTCTTCGGTTGGAAGCGCCTCTCCAAGGGCGGACATCTCGCCGTCACCTTCCTCATGGCTCTGGGGTCCAACCTTTCGGCTCTGTGGATTTTGATCGCCAACGCCTGGATGATGTACCCGACCGGCGCCGAGTTCAATTTCGAAACGATGCGCATGGAAATGACGAACTTCTGGGAAGTCGCCACGAGCCCCTGGGCACAGGCCAAGTTCATGCACACGATCAACGCGGGTTACATGACCGGCGCCATGTTCGTGGTTGCGATCTCTGCCTGGTACCTCATCAAGGGCCGCGACATCGGCTTTGCCAAGCGTAGCCTGCGTCTGGGCGCCGTCTTCGGCCTCGTTGCCACGATTCTCACCCTTCACATGGGCGACGAATCGGCCTACCGCGTCACGCAGGATCAGCCCGCCAAGGTTGCCGCCATGGAAGCCATGTGGGAAACGCACGAAGCGCCGGCTCCGCTTTCGCTTTTTGCCATCCCCGATGAAGAAGCCCGCAAGAATACCGTGAGCGTTGACATCCCCTGGCTCTTCGGCCTGATGGGCACCCGTTCGCTTTCTGAAGAAATCAAGGGCATCAATCCGCTCGTCGAAGAAAACGAAGCGCGCATCATCAACGGTCAGCGTGCCGTGTCCCTTCTGGAAGCTCTGCGCAAGGACAAGGAAAACCGCACCCTGATCCAGCAGTTCAATGAAGTCAAGGGCGACCTCGGCTACGGCCTGTTGCTCAAGAAGTACGTCAACGACGTTACGCAGGCCACCCCGCAGCAGATTCGCGAAGCGGCTCTCTCCACGGTGCCCGCCGTCACGCCGATGTACTGGATGTTCCGCCTGATGGTCGGCTGCGGTCTTGCCGCGATTCTCATCTTCGGTCTGGCTGCTTACTACAGCATCAAGGGTACGATCGCCCAGAAGACCAAGACGCTGTGGATGTGTCTGCTCGCCCTGCCGCTTCCGTGGATTGCCTGCGAAGCCGGTTGGTTTGTGGCCGAATACGGCCGACAGCCCTGGACCATTTACGAAATTCTGCCGGTCGATCTGTCCGTGTCGAGCCTCTCGACGGGTGACCTGATCGGTTCGCTTGCCGGCTTTGCCATCCTTTACACGGCTCTCTTGATCGTGGAGTACTGGCTCATGATCCGTTACGCCAAGCTCGGTCCGAGCTCGCTGGGCACCGGCCGCTACTTCTTTGAGCGCAAGGCCTGATGGACGGACATAGGAGATTCTGAAAATGATCGATTATGAAATTTTGCGTCTGATCTGGTGGCTCTTCATCGGTGTGCTGCTCGTGGGCTTTGCCATCATGGACGGCCAGGACATGGGCGTGGGTTCGCTGCTGCCCTTCCTCGGCAAGAACGACACCGACCGCCGCTGCATGATCAACTCCGTCGCCCCGCACTGGGACGGCAACCAGGTGTGGCTGCTCACGGGCGGCGGCGCCATCTTCGCGGCCTGGCCGCTTCTGTACGGCGCTGCCTTCTCGGGCTTTTACTGGGCCATGCTCATCGTGCTTCTCGCACTGATCCTGCGTCCGGTTGGCTTTGACTTCCGCGGCAAGATGGCCGGCACGCGCTGGCGCAACACGTGGGACTGGGCTCTGTTTGTGGGTTCTGCCGTGCCCCCGATCATCTTCGGCGTAGCTTTCGGCAATCTGCTTCAGGGCGTGCCGTTTCACTTTGACGAATCGCTGCGTCCGTTCTACACGGGCAGCTTCTTCGGCTTGCTCAACCCGTTCGGTCTGCTGTGCGGCGTCGTCTCTTTGCTGATGATCGTCTTTCACGGCGCCAATTACCTGGTGCTGCGCACCGACGGCGATCTGCAGCGCCGCGCGATGAGCATCTCGACGATTTCGGGTATAGCCACCGCTGCGCTCTTCGTCCTCGGCGGCGTCTGGACCTACTTCGGCATTGACGGCATGGTGGTGAGCGCCGGTCTCGATCCGGCCGGTCCCTCCAACCCGCTTCTGAAGACGGTCGACATTGCCACGGGTGCCTGGTTTGCCAATTTCGCCAACTACCCGGTTCTCTGGCTCGTGCCGATTCTGGCCGTGCTCGGTGCCATGGGCGGTGTGTTCTTCGCGAAGCAGCTCAAGGGCGGCATGGCCATCGTATGCTCGAGCGTGATGCTTCTGGGCATCATCCTCACGCCGCTGCTCTCGATGTTCCCGTTCATCATGCCGAGCTCGACCGATCCTCGTTCGAGCCTCACGATCTGGGACTGCACGAGCTCGCAGCTCACGCTTGAAGTGATGCTCTTCGTGACGCTCCTGCTGTTGCCGCTCGTGCTGATCTACACGGGCTGGGCCTACCGCACGATGTCCGGCAAGTTGAACGCCGAGTACATCCGCAAGAACGACCACGACCTTTACTAAGGCAAAACCTGACGCAGGTCGGCGTCCGCACGACGCCGGCCTCAACGGAGGAACACATGATTTACTTCTACTGGCTCACCGGTCTTGGCATGGCCATTCTCCTGTCCGTGGTGGTTTCCACCACGCTCGACAACCGGGAAGCGGCCGATGAATAAGGTGCTGCGGGGACTCGCGCGTGCCGTCAGTCTTCTGGCGGCTGTTGCGGTTGCCGCCGTGATCATTCTTTATCCGCGCCTGGTGGCGGAAGACTCCGCCAGCGTGCCGCACGGCTTTCTGGTCGTGCTCCTGATGGGGATGAGCGCAGCTTGGGTGCACGGTTTCGGCTTCGTGCCGGAAAACCGAATCCTGCGCGTGCTCTTTTCCCCCATCGTCGCCTGGCCTGTGATGATCATCGGTACCTGGGGCGTGTTTCTGCGCTAGGACGCCCCTTTTCCTGACGCCCTTTCGACACAATTCTTCGAAGGCTTTATGTCGCAAACGACGTTGTACGAACGACTCGGCGGTGAGGCGGGCTTAACCGCTCTCATCGACAAGTATCTTGAACTTCTTCGCACGAACCCTGCCTACGAGGCTCTGAGCAGCCGTTACGTCAACGGCATGGCGCATTACCGCGCCCGAATGCTCGAGTACCTGACGGGCTGGTTCGGCGGCCCCGTGCTGTACGCGCAAAAGCACGGCCTTCCGTGCCTGCGCGAAAATCATCAGCGTATTCAGATCACGGCGGAGCTTCGCGATCTCTGGTTCAGCTGCATGCAGCAGGCCCTTGCAGAAAGCATCGAAGACGAAGCGCTTCGCACCGAACTCGAAGCCGTCTTCTGGCAAATGGCCGACAGCTTGCGCAATGCCTGAGTGTTAGGCACTCTCAAAATGACAAACCCCGGCGAGAACAAATCTTGTCGGGGTTTCTTCATGGAGGAAAACAAGGCAATCTCAGAACACCGGCTCTCCGCGGCGCATGAGCGTCTTCATCTCAATTTCGATGTTGTGGGAATCGTCGGCAAGCCATACCACGCCGTCTTGGACCGTTGCGGCAAACTTCATATTGCGCCCGGCCATGTCGGCAAGTTTTTCCAGGTCTTCGTCCGAAATCCAACGCACGGATAATTTGTCAATCTTGGACATATCGCTCTTGCGAGACTGCCACCAGGGCTCGATGCGCGCTTCGTCGTAAGCAAGCACCACCACATCCTCGCTTTTGCCGGCCGCCTTGCGCAGCGTCTTGATGTCGGGGCACCCCACTTCGATCCAACGGGCGATGTCGCCCGCGTCGTTCGTTTCGTACACTGCGGGTTCCCCTTCTGTAGAAAGACCGCGCCCGAATTCCGTCTTATCTCCGGCAAACATCAGCCAGGCCAGCAAACGCACCATCATGCGTGCCGGCGTTTCCGACGGATGCTGCGCGATCGTGATCGAGCGGCTTTCGTAGTAGCCGCGATCAATGTCGCTTACGTCAATAAAAGCTTTTCAAACCGTTGCGCCAAGCGCCATATCAATAACCCACTCCAAGCAGCGTCAGCGTCAACGGGACGGTGAGCGCAGAAATAAATGTCGAAACAAAAATGGCGTTGCTCGCCGCTCCCTCTTCACTCTCAAACTGTGTGGCCATGATGTAGAGGTTGATGGCCACGGGCAGACACGCCAGAACCGTTGCGGCGTTGGTTTGTACCGAATCAAGTCCCAACAGCACGCAGAACACCCATACCAGAAACGGCTGGATGCCGAGTTTGAGCGTTGTGATGACGCTTGCCTTCGGCAAAGCGGCCGTGAAGCTGTGTTCGGCCAAGCCCATCCCCACCACAATCAACGCGCAGGGCGTCGTAGCGGTGGCCACCAGCGTCGCGCTCTTGTCAATCACTTCGGGCAACTGCAGTCCCGTAAGACTCCAACCCGTGCCGATCAAAATGCCCAGCACAATCGGATTTTTGAAGATGTTCTTGAGAGCAATCAAAAACTTCTTCCAATCAATCTTGCCGCCCGTGCGCCCGAACTCCACGCAAGCCGTAGCACTTGTCCACAGCAAGAGGACGTTGAAAATAATCAACAAGGAGATCGTCGGCATCGCGGCCGTGCCAAGACTCGTCTGCACAATGGGTACCCCGAGCTGCACGTTGTTGCCGAAGATGCCGCCCATGCCCGTGGAATCTTGCTTAAAGAGCTTGCCTCCCAAAAAGTTTCCGATGATGTACACCACCACGCAGGATCCGAAGAAGGCTATCAATACCTTCCAATCCACCGGCGGACGGTTGGAACCGTCGCTCATCAAGTGAAAGAGCATCACCGGCATCAGGAGCTTGAAGACAAACTGCGAGAGCGCCTTTGTCACGCTGTGGCTGAACATGCCGATTTTCACAAGCGCCCAGCCTAAAAACACCATCAGAAACAATGGTGCGCACAGCGAGAGATGGTGAAAAAAGACATTCATCGCAGAATTCCCGAAATCACAGCACGCGCATTATCCGCCAAGACGAAAGATTCCGCCAAAAACAAAGCCCCGCACGATGACCGATTGCTCGATCCCCGTCCGGGGCTCTTTCTCACGTCTGCCAATAAAAGGCAGAATCAGGCGAGATTAGAACTTGTAGACCAGCTGAACGCCGAAGAGGTAGGCGTCGAGGTCTTCAAACTTGCCCACCTCTTTGCCGCCAGCCGTGTCTGTATCCCACAAATTGCGCTCTCCAATCCCATGAAGCCAGGCTGCCGAAACGTCAATCTGCATGTTTTCGGTAGCCTTGAAGGAGGAACCAAGGGCAAGCCACAGACGGTCTGCGTCAGGAATGATGGATGTACGGTACTTCGGATCATCCACAGCAGAGGTCTCATAGCCAATACCGGCACGGAACGTCCACCAGTTTGCGAAGCGGAGATCGGCACCAACGGACACGAGGTAAGTATCCTGCCAGTGATTTTCGACTGTTTTAACGCCATTCGAAATTGGAGGAATATTCAAAGAAGCAGATTTGATGTCCAACGTGTCAAAGGAAGACCAATCCGTCCATCGGAACGTGGCATAAAGACTCAATAGATCGTTAACGTCCCAGGCTGCTGTAGCCATTGCCCAAGCAGGGGTAGAAATTGTAGCCGTAGCATCATATGGGGTATCGAAGTTAACCCGTCCATCAGACATACCAGGCAACAGGCTCCCGTTCCCCTTAGGATTACTATACGTAAAGTCACCATCCGCATTGTGGTTAACCCTTGAGCGATAGGACAAACCAAAACGTAGGTTTTCTAACGGAGACCACATCAAACCGACGTTGAAGCCCCAAGCTATACTATCCGCATCAACCTCGCCATCAACACTATTGCCTGGCGCCATAATATCCTGGCGCATCTTCAGATCCGCTGCTGCGTACTGAATCGAGATACCCGCACCGAGACTCAGCTTATCGGACACCTTCCACGCTACGTTCGGATTGAAGTCAAACGTAAGCACCTCAGCAGAAATCCCGCGATTTCCCCATGCCCAATCGTCATCGTATTCCGTGCCCATACCGAAAGGAACGGTCATTGCAAGACCAAGCCAAACACTATCAGTCAACTGATGGGAAATATAGCCGTGCGGAATTGCTTGAGTGTTGTACTGTCCATTTTCGGTGATGGGATTGCCATCCTTGTCTTTACCTTCAAACGCCAGATCCAAACCAACAGCCACAAAACCGGCCTGAATTTGGGTGCCCGGGTGAAGGGTCATGGTGGCGGGGTTGTAGTAGACGCCGGAAATATCGGTACCGTCAACACCCACACCGGCGTAGGCGCGGCCCAGAGCGCCGGCGGACTGTTCGGTCAGCATGAAGCCGGCTGCATGAGCGGCGGAGGCGGCGCAGACTGCCATCACGGCGGCAGCAGCCGCCTTCATCGTCATCTTCACGATTGAATTCTCCTAAGGTTCAAAAATATCCTGCAGCTTGCCGAGCACAAACGACAATGTCCAACACGTTTTTAACGTGCCGGCTCGGTCAAGCTAGGGATTTTTCGTGCGCGCAAAGGACTGCTCACAGATGCGCGCGCGTAGAAAGACGCACGCATTGTGCGCAAAGAAATTTAAATTTTGAGAGCGACCTTTTTCAGGGGTTACCCTTAGAGTCGAACGAGCGGATTAATCCGACGGATTAATCCGCAGGCGATCAGATCGGCTTGGCGTTCCACAAACGGATCGCACCGCGAATGATGCGGTAGCCCACCCAGATGCTCATGATGAAAAAGCCGATGAACCAGATGGCTAGGCCCACGTAAATGAAGGAGAGAATGAATCCGACGAATCCTACCAGGCAGGCAAAGCCGAAGGCGTACCAGAACGTGCGAATCTGCCACGAGAAGTGACTTTCCACGTAGGTGCCCTTGGCGTCGGAGCGCATCACGTAGTTGAGAATCACCGCCACGATCGAGGGCCAGCCGAAAAGAAAGGCGCCCAGAATCGAGCCGCCCGTCACGACGCCGATGATGATCGACAGAGCGTGCAGGCCGTAGACCACCTTGGCGACCACCACGGAAGAGGTCTCCGGCGGCAGTTGAACATCGACTTGCTGCGGCAGGTTATCGGGCATAGCGGCCTCGGATTCAAGGAAAAATCGTTCGTTCAATTATAAAAACCAAGTTCTCCCCATCGGAGAAACTACAACGCTTTGTCACTGTTTTCATACACTTCACACATTCCACAACGTAAACATTTCTCTTTCTTCTACACGATATCCCTACGAAGTTTTCCTCATGTTTTACCGAGTTCGGGCGAATAATTTTCCTGTGCGCCGCGCCGGTCGACGCGGCGACTTTCATTTCCAAATGAGAGAGAACTCAGAAATGACCTTCCGCAAATCGCTTCTCGCCTGCGCCCTTTCGGCCGCAGTCGCAGCCGTTTCCGTCAACGCCTTTGCTTGCTCCACCGTGATCGTCGGCAAGTCCGTCTCCGCAACGGGCCACATCATCGTCGGTCACAACGAAGACAACGGCGGTCGCATCTTCAATCCCCAGTACTATGTGCCGCCGGCCAAACACAAAGCCGGCGAAATGATCACGTACGAACCCACGGCCGCCAAGATTCCTCAGGTTGCCGAAACGCTGGGCTTTTATTGGTCTCAGACGCTCGACCCCAACGGTTCTTCCTTCTCCGACGGCTTTGTCAATGACGCCGGCGTCGTCATCGTTTCCAACGCCTGCACCGGCATCTACGACAACGATCAGAAGCTCAAGGACGGCGGCATCGGCTACGGCATCCGCCGTCTGATGGCCGAACGCGCTCACACCGCTAAGGAAGCCATCGACATCGCCATCAAGCTGCTCGGCGAATACGGCTACTTCTCCGAAGGCCGCACTTACACGGTGGCCGATAAGAACGAAGCCTGGCAGATCGCCATTCACAAAGGCAACACCTGGGTGGCGCGCCGCGTTCAGGACAATGAAATCGTCTACATCCCGAACAACTTCATGATCGGCAAAGTGGACGCCACCGACACGAAGAACGTGATCGTCGCCCCGGGCCTCATCGAGCGCTCGATTCAGAACGGCCGCTACAAGCCCGCCAAAGCCGGCGTCTACAACGACTTCAACTATCGTCTGGCCGTTCAGCCGCCGGAAAGACGCGCCGCCGAATACAACCGCAGCCGCAACGAACTGGCCTGGAACTACATCACCGGCAAGAAGATCACCGATCCGGAACAGTTCCCGTACAGCGTCACGCCTGATCGCAAATTCAGCGTCAATGACGTCAAAGCCATTTTGCGACTGCATGAACCGACCATCGGCGACGATCCGGGCTGGTACCACCACAACGGCTTCGGCACGTGCCGCCCGACTTCTCACGAATCGGTCGTCTTCGAGCTCGATCCGGATCCCGAATTCATCACGGCCTTCCGCGCCTACGCTCGTCCTTGCGAAACGCCTTACGTGCCGGGATATCCGCTTGCCAAACCGGCAGCCAACGCCAACTTCATGACCTGGCAGGAAGCTACCGCCGAGCAGTTCAACGCTCAGGACAAGCGCTTTAGCTACCACGCCGAATTCGCATCCACTCCGTTTATCAATCACGCCAACGTGCTTGAGTATCAGTGGGGCGATCAGATGCCCACGCGGGACATGATCAAGACGCTCGAAGACGGCTGGATGGGCGATCGCGCTGCCGTACATGCCCAAGCCAAGGCTGCCATGAAGGTTTCCAAGCAGAAAGCGCTTGACATCCTGCACAACTTCAACGTTCAGAAGATGCAGGAAGCCCAGGGTGCCGTTGATCGCAACCTTGCTTCGATTGCACCGCACAAGATTGTCGTTCTTGCCAAAGAATTGGATCCCAAGAGCGACGCCAACGTCAAGATTGCGCTTCTGTCCGATACGCTCCTGGACGCCACCACGATCGACAAGGACAAGACCTTTGCCGGTCCGAGCCGCGCTTCCACGGTTGCCGCCGTTGTCATGAGCAATCTTGCCAAGCCGAAGGCTTTTGAAAAGAAAGACGTCAACGGCGACGGCAAGACCGATCTGGTGATCAGCTTCTCGCAGAAGGATCTGACCAAGTACATGATGGCAGGCGCCGTCTGGGATACGTATCTGTATACCTACACGAGCGGCAAGCGCATCTGCGCATTTGACACCGTTCCGGTCAAGGGACAGACCAACAAGAAGTACTCCAACGCCGAACGCGGTCACGACCGTTAATCGGCTGCCTCGGTCCCGTCTCCGACGGGCCCTCCTAAAAAAAGCTCCCCGGCGAAATTTCCGTCGGGGAGTTTCTTTTGGCGCTTACAGTGCCGGCTTATCGCTTCAGGAGATTGAGCACGCGCTTGATGTGGCTTTGCGAATCCATCGCAACGGCCCCCGCTTCGCGCTTGATCTTCTTGTAGCTGCCATCGCTTAAGAGCTCCCACGCATGCGTGTTGTCGGCAAGCTGCGGATTGACGATCTGCTTCAAGATGTTGTCCATGAGCTTCTTGTCGAGCACCGGTGTGAGCACTTCGATGCGGCCGTTCAAGTTGCGCGTCATCATGTCGGCGCTGCCCACGTACATGACAGGTTCGCCGCCGTGCTCAAAGTAGTAGATGCGTGCGTGTTCGAGCAATTCGCCCACAATCGAGTGCACGCTGATCGTTTCGGACACGTTCTTGATGCCGGGGCGCAGCGAGCAGATGCCGCGCACCACGCATTCGATCTTGACGCCGGCGCGGCTTGCTTCATAGAGCTCGCGCACGATGCCCTGATCCACGAGCTGGTTGCACTTCATGATGATGCGGCCGCCGCCCTTGGCACGATGAATTTCCGCCTCTTCCCGAATCAGGCGCGTGATGTTGGCGCGCAGATGATTGGGCGAAACAAAGATACGGCGGTAATTGTCGATCACGCCGAAACCGGTCATCACGTTAAAGAGATCCTGCACATCGCTGCAGATATCATCGCGTGCAGTAAAGAGCCCCAGGTCGGTGTAGATCTTTGCCGAAGACGCGTTGTAGTTCCCCGTGCCGATATGCGCATAGCGACGCATGCCCTTGGGCTCACGGCGCACAACCAGGCATAGCTTGGCGTGGATCTTCAAACCGGCAAAGCCGTAGACAACATTGACGCCTGCACGTTCAAGCTCTTCGGCCCAGTTGATGTTCTGCTCTTCATCAAAGCGCGCCTTGAGTTCGACCACGGCCGTCACCTGCTTGCCGCGGCGACGTGCTTCCAGCAATGCACGCACGACGGGCGAGTCGCTGCCGCAGCGATAAAGCGTCTGCTTGATGGCAACGACATCCGGATCCACGGCCGCCTGACGCAGGAAGCGCAGCACACAGCCGAAACTGTCGTACGGGTGAAACACCATCAGATCGCGTTCGCGGATTTCGGCAAAGAGATCTTCTTCCGGATCAAAGGGCTTGGGCGTGTTGGCACGGAAAGGCGGGTACTTCAGCGCGGGCTTGTCGATCTTCATCAAGCGCATGAAGTCGTTGAAGGCGAGCGGCATCTTCAGGCGCACCACCTGAGACGGATGCACGTCCAGATGACTGATCAGGAAGTCCTGAAGCGCCAGCGGCATGCCGCGGGCCAATTCCACGCGCACGATGGAGCCGAAGCGGCGCTGTTCGACGTAGTCGCGCACGGCCGCGAGCAGATCGTCGGCTTCGTCTTCTTCAATTTCGCCGTCCGTGTTGCGGGTGACGCGGAACATGCCGTAGTTCTTCACCTTGTAGCCGGGGAAGAGCATGCCCATGCGATTGGCAACGAGATCCTCCATCATGAGGATGTCGCCGTCGCCGGAAGCAAAGTCAATCGTCTCTTCACCCGTCAGATCCTTGGGCACGAAAAGGAAACGCGGCACGTTGTTCGGGTTTTTGAGACGCGCAAAGTAGGACTTCTCGTCGCTTGGGTCAGTGCTTCGGAGTTCAATCACGAAGTTGATGCTACGGCTCGAAATCATCGGGAAGTGACGTCCGGCGTCCACACCCTGAGGAGTCAAAACCGGCAGAATTTCGGTCTCGAAGTACTTGTCGACCATCTGCCGACGCACGCCCGTGAGTTCGTCGTACGTGATGAAATGCACGTCCTTCTTTTCAAGAGCGGGCTTGAGATCCTTGAGCCACAGTTCTTCGGCTTCATCCAGAAGTTCGCCCACTCGGCGGCGGATTTCCACGAGCTGCTTGGCGGGCGGCATCTTATCGGGCCCCGTCGGCAGCACGTTGCTGCGCGCCTGACGCTGCAGGTTCATCACGCGCACCATGTAGAACTCGTCAAGATTATTGAAGAAGATCGCCAGGAACTTGACGCGATCCAGGAGCGGCACCTTACGGTCTTCGGCCGTCTCAAGCACCTTGCGATCGAATTCGATCCAGCTGATTTCGCGATTGGTGTACAGAGACGGGGAATCCAGGTTGACCGCGGCCGACGCCTTCTCTTCCTTGACGGCCTTGGTCGTCTTTTTCGCGGCGCTTGTCGTCTTCTTGGCCGCCGTCTTGCGGCTGCTCTTGACGGGGGCGGTCTTTACCGCTGCCGCCTTTATCTCTTGTTTCTGGTCAGGAGTCGGAACTTCCGGCTGCTTCGCTTGTTGTTGAATCTTTTCTGCGTCGCTTTCAGTCACTTTTTCTCTCCCTCATGGCTAGTGTAAATACGAACGTGACGTCGTATTTTGTGGCGCTAATTTTTCGATTTTATTACAAGCCTTTTACCCGCGATCGCGCCGGTCTTCGATCTGTCGGTCACTCAAGCGTTTTCCCCCGTTTTTTCCGCATCGTTCCCACGCCTGCGGTTTGATGTTTCACATGGAACGTTTTGTCGTATAAGACAAAATTTGACGGGCGAACCGGACAGCTTTCGCGTTATTATTGGGCAACTTCATTTTTACCGCCGGTGCGGGGTGTTTTTGCGTCCAAGAAAAGGCGCCGCCGCACGGGCGTTTGACACGAAAGTAACCAACGATGCGAATCCTTCTGGTTGAAGACGATCAAATGATCGGCGAAGGTGTCGTCGACGGGCTCAAGGCCGAAGGCTATGCCGTCGACTGGGTGCAGGACGGCAATTCCGCTCTGATCGCACTGCGCACCACTCCGTTTTCTCTTGTCATTCTGGATTTGGGCCTTCCCGGCAAAGACGGCATCAGCGTGCTGCAGGAAGTGCGCTCGCGCCGCATCCACACGCCGGTGCTGGTGACGACGGCCCGAGATACCGTGTCCGACCGCGTCAAGGGTCTTGACGCCGGTGCGGACGACTACCTCATCAAGCCGTTTGACCTCGATGAGCTCTCCGCGCGCATTCGCGCGTTGCTGCGCCGTTCGGCAGGCCGCAGTGAGCCTACGATCGAACGCGGCAAACTTCTCATCAAGCCCGAAACCCGCGAAGTGTTCTACAACGGCGAACCGGTGCTGCTCTCGTCCAAGGAATACGCCCTTCTCGTTGCCCTGGCCGATCGCGCGGGCGTCGTGCTCTCCCGCGGTCAGCTCGAAGAAAAGCTCTACGACTGGGATTCGGCAGTGGGCTCCAACACGATCGAAGTGCACATCCACCACCTGCGCAAGAAGCTTTCGGACAGCGCCATCAAGACCGTGCGCGGCGTGGGCTACCTGCTTGAGACCTAGTTTCGCATGGCCGCCAGCATTCGCAGCCGAATCGTGTTCACGCTCGTTTCGGCGCTCATTGTCGCGGGACTTGTGGCCTCTTGGGCCACCTATCACTCCACGCGCTCGGAATTATCGGGACTCTTTGACGAACAGCTCCGGCACACCGCGCTCGAGCTGATTGAGCGCGGTGACAACGACATCAAACATACGATTCTTGTCGGACAGTCACCCGAGATGCGCTTTCTGGTGCAGATTTATGACGCCTCCACCAACCGCGTCTACCTGTCGCGCCGCACGGATGCGTTGCCTTTGGCCGAAAGCGTGGGTTTCAGCGACATCAAGGACGAGGCCGGCACCGAATGGCGACAGTTCACCGCCACAGTCGGCACCAAAATTGTGCAGGTGGCGCAGCCCATGGACGTACGCGACCGTCTGGCTGTTTCTTCAGCCATGAACATCGTTCAGCCGATGTTCATTTTGATTCCCTTTTTGGCGATTGCCATCTGGTTTGTGATCGTGCAGGCGCTTCAACCCTTAAACCGCACGGCACGTGCCGTGGCCAAACGCTCGCCCTCGAGCATGACGCCGATCGACACCGAAGGGTTGCCCTACGAATTAAAGAGCCTCGTTGATGCCATCAATTCGCTGATGAGACGCTTAGGCGATTCGTTAAGCGCCCAGCAGCGCTTTGCGTCTGACGCCGCTCACGAACTGCGCACGCCTCTGGCGGCCATCAAGCTTCAGGCACAGCTTTTGTCCCGCGCCAAAGATCCGGAAACGCGCGCCAAATACGCTTCGCGCCTGCAGGAAGGCGTGGCGCGCGCCACCCGCCTCGTGCAGCAGCTTCTTACCATCGCCCGACTTGATCCGGATGCCCACGACAAGCCCATGAGCGAATTCAATCTGGCGGCCGTGGCGCAAGCCTCGGTCGAAGAGCTCTCCGTGTCGGCCGAAGCCAAGGGCATCACGCTCACGCACAACTGCACCGACGTCACCATGCTCGGCATGAAGGACGCCATTGGGCTGATGATCACCAACCTTACGGACAACGCCATTCGTTATACCCCTGAAGGAGGACGCATTGAAGTCGCCGTGCGGGACGACGGCGATTGTCATGCCGTTATTACGGTGACCGACAACGGTCCGGGCATCGCTCCCGAAGAACGGACCCGCGTCTTTGAGCGCTTTTATCGCGCGCTCGGCACCAAAGTGTCCGGCACCGGTTTAGGGCTTGCCATTGTCAGCCGCATCGTGCAAATGCACAACGGCACCATTACGATCAACGACGGCTTTGTTCGTCCGCCGCACGACGGAGAGCCCGAAGGATTCGGCGCCCAGTTCTTGGTTCGCATTCCGCTGTGTCCGGCCGCCAATCAAGCAGCCAAACTGTGAACGATTCATGGTGCTGTGCGTGCCTTGTTACAAATTTAACCCGACGGCCACAGTTCCCCACATTCATCGACGCCTTTTTCCTTTATCGTTTGCCGCAACTTAACATACGAGTGCCGACAGAGCGCGTTGCATAGCCCTTGGATAGATTCGCGCGCCCGACATTCGATACCGGAGTAATAAAAGAAAATGTTCACCAAAACGCTCAAGCCTGCCGCAGTGATTGCCGCTGCCGCCATTGCTTTTTCCGGCGCTCTTTTATCCGCGACGCCCGCCGTTGCCAGCGGCCTGGCTCCTCAGGCAACCGTCGCCACGACCCAGCTGCCCGACTTTGTTCAGCTCGTTGAAAAATACGGCAAGGGCGTCGTGAACATTTCCACCGTGCGCGAAGCCCGCGTCGTTGAAGGCGCCGATCCGTTTGGCTTTGACGAACGCCACGCGGAAATCTTCCGCCGCTTTGGCTTTCCCTTCCCCTTTGGCGGCGGTCCCCGTCAGGAACCTGAACGCCGCGGCACGGGTTCGGGCTTCATCATCAGCGCTGACGGTCTGATTCTTACCAACCACCACGTTGTTGACGGCGCCGACGAAATCAAGGTGCGTCTCACCGACAATCGTGAATTCACGGGCAAGGTGCTCGGGTCTGACGCCAAGACCGACATTGCCGTCGTTAAGATCGACGCCAAGGATCTGCCCTACCTCACGATGGGCAACAGCGATGAACTCAAGGTCGGTGAATGGGTGGCCGCCATCGGCAGTCCCTTCGGTCTGGACAACACCGTGACCTCTGGCATTGTGTCCGCCAAGAGCCGCAAGCTGCCGAGCGATCAGTACGTTCCCTTCATCCAGACCGACGTGGCCGTCAATCCGGGCAACTCCGGCGGCCCGCTCTTTAACATGAAGGGTGAAGTCGTGGGCATCAACTCCCAGATCTTCTCCACTTCGGGCGGCTTCATGGGGCTTTCGTTTGCCATTCCGAGCAACCTGGCCATGCAGATCAAGGATCAACTCGTGAAAAACGGCAAGGTCACACGCGGCCGTATCGGCGTGGTGATCCAGAGCGTCACGCAGGATCTTGCGGAAAGTTTCGGCATGAAGACGCCCAAGGGCGCTATCGTGAGCCAGGTTGAAAAAGACGGTCCTGCTGCAAAAGCCGGTCTGCAGGAAGGTGACATCATTACGGCCGTTAACGGCAGGGCCATTGACGACAGCGTCGACATGCCGGTCATCATCGGCAGTATGGCACCGGGCTCGATCGCCAAACTTTCCATCATTCGCAACAACAAGGACATGACGCTTGACGTCAAAGTTGAGGAAGCTCCCAACGAGAGCGCTTCGTCGAACGCTTCCAAGACTGCTGCCGCCAATAAGCTCGGAGTAACAGTGCGTCCTCTCAACGATGAGGAAAAAGCCAAGGCCGAAACCGAAGGTCTGCTCGTCACCGAATCGACGGGCGCCGCCCGCAAGGCCGGCATCCGTGAAGGCGACATCATCGTCAACGTCAACGGCGTTAAGATCAAGAAGACCGACGACCTGGCGCGTGTTCTCGAAAAGAACAAGAACCTGCGTGTGTTGGTGCAGCGCCGCGATGGCCGCATCTTCATTCCGGTTCGTCTGAAGTAATAATCTTCTCCTAGTGATTTCGCAAAACGGCAGCGTCTCCTCGCTGCCGTTTGCGTTTCAATCCATGCTTATTCGCCCGTTTCTGCCTGCCGATGCCGAGCCCGCGCTCGCGCTTTTCCGCCACACCGTCAAAACCGTCAACCGCCGCGACTATTCCAAAGAAGAAGTCGCCGCCTGGCTGCGCGAAGAAAACGTAACGCCCGCCATGTGGCTCGACTCCTTCACCGGCAAAGCCGCGTTTGTGGCCATTGACGACAACGGATCGCTTACGGGTTTTGTCGACTGCAAACCTCAAACCGGCCTTATCGACCGCCTTTTTGTCGCAGCTCACCGGCAAGGAGAAGGCATCGGGTCCGCACTTCTCGCACAAGCGGAAGCCGCTATTGAGCGCTCCGTTTCCACGTTTACCGTCTACGCCTCTCTGACCGCGCGGGCCTTTTTCGAGCGAAGCGGCTATACCGTCGTCACGCCCAATCGGGTGACGCGCACGTACACGCATGAAGGCCGTTCACACACAATCGTCTTGCTGAACTTCAGGATGCAAAAAAGCCGCTGACAAAGCGGCGGCCCTTTTGCGTGAAACAACTTTTTTCGTCAGAGACTACTTGGAAGTCGGATGTTCCTTTCCATAGTGCGTCTCATCGAGATGCTCGGCACGCTCGTGCATGTCGGCAGGCACACCGATCGTTTCCGGATCATCGCGTACGTTATCTTCGGCATGCTTGATTTCTTTGGATACCGAAGACCCCAACGTCTTTTTCAGAGCGTCGTTATCGACTTCCTTCAACCAGTGACCGACCACGATGCAGGCAATACCGTTGCCGATCATGTTGGTGATGGCGCGCGCCTCCGACATGAAGCGGTCGATGCCGAGAATCAGAGCAAGACCGGCCACCGGCACGTGGCCCACGGCAGAGAGCGTGGCTGCCAGCACGATAAATCCCGAGCCGGTGACACCTGCGGCGCCCTTGCTGGTGAGCAACAGCACAGCCAGAAGTGTGAGCTGCTGCACAAGCGTCATCTGCACGTCGCAGGCCTGCGCAATAAAGACGGCGGCCATCGTCAGATAGATCGCCGTGCCGTCCAGGTTAAAGGAGTAGCCCGTCGGAATCACCAGACCAACCACCGACTTTGTCACGCCTGCCTTTTCCATCTTGTCCATCATGCGCGGCAAGACCGATTCCGAAGAACTTGTGCCGAGCACAATCAGGAGTTCTTCCTTGATGTACATGATGTAGTGCAAAATGGAAAAACCGTGCCAGCGGCAGATCAGGCCCAGCACCACAAAAATGAAGAGCAGGCAGGTGAGATAGAACGTCCCCATGAGTTCGGCAAGCGGAATGAGCGAGTCGAGACCGTATTTACCGATCGTAAAGGCCATGGCACCGAACGCTCCCAGAGGAGCCACGCGCATGATCATGCCAACGATCTGGAAGAGCACACGCGAAGATTTGTCGATGATTTCAAAAACAAGCGTATTGCGTCCGCCCATCTTGTGCAGCGCGAAACCGAAAAGCAGCGAGAAGAAGAGCACCTGCAGAATCTCACCCTCGGCAAAGGCGCCCACGACGGTCGAAGGAATGATGTGCAGCAGGAAATCCACCGTGCCCTGCATCTGGCCGGGCTTGGTATAGGCTTCAACCGACTTGCTGTCCAAGGAAGCCGGATCAACGTGCATGCCCACGCCAGGTTGCACAACGTTGACAATAAAAAGACCCACGATCAGAGCGATCGTCGAGACAATTTCAAAGTAAAGCAAAGCGAGACCGCCCGTCTTGCCCACCTTCTTCATGTCTTCCATGCCGGCAATGCCGGTGACGACGGTACAGAAGATCACCGGAGCAATGATCATCTTGATCAACTTAATAAAGCCGTCACCAAAAGGCTTCATCATTTCGCCGATATGCGGAGCGAAATGACCGAGCAAAACGCCGATCAGAATCGCGCAAATCACCTGAAAGTACAGCACCTTGTAGATCGGCGTCTTTTTATTTGCGGTTGTCTCAGTCATAGGTATGAGATTTTTCCGTGTTAAATCAGTCGAATAGCTTTGGGCACATCAATGGTGCACGCAAAGCCCGCAAGGGTTGATTTTCTCAGCAGCATCGGTTTCCGGCACACAGGCACAGAGAAAAGCACCGATATTTTTGAGATACCGGTGCTTTTCATCAAAGAAACCAAGCAGTTTCTCTCAGAAGAGAGCCATCAGCGTGCAGTTTAGCGAATCAGCGGATAACGGTTTTCACAATGGCGTTGATCATGCGTTCGATATCGAGTTCCGGATGCGCAATCAAACGAAATGCCATACCGTCAACAAGAGCCATATCCATTTCCACCATCACCTCGATTTCTTCATCGGAAACATCCGCTGAAGACCGGCTGCGGTGCATTTTCTTGATCAACTCCCGAACCTGGGCATCCGAACGTTTGACGATCTCGCCCATGGAGCTGTTTCTGGCCGCCTCTTCAATGATCTCAATTTTGACACGAGCGCGCTGTACTGCCAACTGTTTGCGCAGAGACTCGCGAAACTGTCGCCTCTGCTCCTCCAGCGAAACGCGGCCGTTGACAATTTCATCGATTTCGCGAGCAAGGCGAGCAACTTCCCGCTGTGCAAATTCGTCAATGATGGCGTCTTTGTTTTCAAAATAGTTGTAGAAGTTTCCCACGCTGATGCCGGCGCGTTTGTCAATCTCCTGCATCTTCGTGGCTTTGATGCCGCGCTCGCGGAAACACGAAGCTGCGGCGGACAGAATCTGCTCGCGCAGATTGCCCGCCGCTCCAGACGTCAACACGGTCATTTCGCGTCCGCCGTCTGAGTCGTTTCGGCCGGTTCTTCAAGCTGCGAGCCGCCGCCCAAAACCTTGTAGAGCGTCACAAGGCTTGCGGCACGCGACAGCTGCGCACTGATCACGGCCTGCTGAGCCGTAAAGTTCGAACGCTGGCTGTCGAGCACTTCAAGATAGCTGTCTGCGCCGTTCTTGTAGCGCTCTTCACTCAAGCGAAGCGTTTCGGCCGTTGCTGCCGCCAACTGCTGCTGCGCCAAAAGTTCTTCGGCAACCGTGCCTTCGGTCGCCAGTGCATCGGCCACTTCCTGGAACGCCGTCTGAATGGCAAGTTCGTAGTCGGCAATCGACTTCTTCTGATAGGCCTCAGCCGCACGCAGATTGGCAATGTTCGCGCCGCCCGTGAAAATCGGCAGCGTGATATTGGGCACAAAGCTCCACGTATGCGTACCGCCGTTAAAGAGCTCGTTGAGTTCTCCCGAAATGGATCCGGCCGATCCCGTGAGCGTAATGCTCGGGAAGAACGCGGCGCGAGCCACCCCGATATTGGCGTTGGCCGAACGCAAAACCGCTTCGGCCGACGCGATATCAGGACGAGCGAGCAACACTTCGCTCGGGATGTTGGATGCCACCGACACCTGCGGCTTGGTGATGTCCATCTTCAGACCTTCGGGCTCAAGTTCTGCCGGCACTTTGGTACCCACAAGCGTCGCCAGTGCATTGCGGTACTGTGCGACCGAGCGGGAGGCCTGGACGGCGGCGGCCTTGGCCGTTGCCACCGTCTGCATGGCCTGCTGCACTTCAAGCATGCTCGAAGCGCCGAGCTCGTAGCTCTGCTGGATTAACTTCAGACTCTCGGACTGGCTGTCGTATGTCTCCTGTGCGAGCTTGAGCAAATCCTTGCTGGCGCCAAGCGACAACCAGGTCTGAGCGATTTCGGTGATCACCGTCATCTGCGCCGTGCGCTGAGCCGCCTGCGTCTGGAAGTAGGCCTGCAGCGCCTGTTCGTTCAGATTGCGGATGCGTCCGAACAAATCAAGCTCGTAGGATGCCATCGCAGCACTGGCCGAGTAGGTGTGCGACGTGACATCAACCCCCGTACTGGTCGTTGAAGCAGGCGTACGGCCGGCCGTCTCTTCGGCCTGTACCGCCACCGACGGCAACAGATCCGCACGGCTTACGTTGTACTGTGCGCGAGCCTGCTCAACCGAATAGAACGCCGAACGCAGACTGCGGTTGTTTTGCAGACCAAGTTCAATGAGCTTGGTGAGACGTTCATCGGTAAAGAAGTCACTCCACTTCTGCAGCCCTTCGGTCAGAAGCGCCGCGTTTTTCGTTGCCTCATCCTGCGGCCAAACCTGCTCGACGGGAGCCTCGGGACGCTCGTACTCGGGAGCCAAGGAAATGCAGCCCGAAAGCAGCAAGGCCGAAGCCAGAGGCAAAAGACATAAGGTTTTACGCATTTGTTTCCTCATTTTTTATTCCTGAGACTCCACGGCCTTCGGTTCGGCGGCGACAACCGGTTGGGATTTCTTTCCCGAGAAAATGCGGGTCACCAACACGAAGAACGCAGGCACAAAGAAGATGCATAGGAACGTTCCCGTGATCATACCGCCCAAAACAGCCACACCAATGGCCGACTGTGCACCGGCGCCGGCGCCCGAGGCCATGGCCAGAGGCAACACGCCCAGACCGAAAGCCAGAGACGTCATCAAAATCGGGCGAAGACGCAACCGGACAGCCTCAACCACGGAAGCAAGCAATTCCTGCCCCTGATCATGCAGATCGCGGGCAAATTCCACAATCAGAATGGCGTTCTTGGACACCAAACCGACCGTCGTCAACAAGCCCACTTGGAAGTACACGTCGTTTTCCTTGCCGCAAATCCAGGTCAAGCCCAGAGCGCCGACAACGCCGGTGGGCACCACCAGAATCACGGCAATCGGAATCGTCCAGGATTCGTACAGAGCCGCCAGAGCCAGGAACACCACAAGCACCGAAAGGGCATACAAGGGAGCGGCATTACTGCCGGCAACACGTTCCTGATACGACACGCCGTTCCATTCGATGGAGTAGCCGTGCGGCATTTGCTGCAGAATCTCTTCGATGGCCTGCATGGCTTCACCGGAAGAAACGCCGGGAGCCGGACTGCCTTGAATGTTGACGGCGTCAATGGCGTTAAAGCGGTCCAGACGCGGAGAACCCGATGTCCAGCTCGTCGTCACAAACGACGAGAAGGGAACCATCTGCCCGCTGATCGAGCTCTTGACATGCCACTTGGCAAGATCGGCCTCTTCACCGCGAGAATCCGGAATACCCTGCACGTACACCTTCTTCAGTCGTCCCTGATCCATAAAGTCATTGACATAGGACGAACCGAAGGCGGCATTCAGCGTCGTATTGATTTGCGATTCGGACACCCCCAGCGTACGGGCCTTTTCGTAGTCCACATTCAGCTGAACCATCGGCGCGTCGGGCATGCCGTTATGGCGAACCTGACGCAGACGCGGGTCTGCGTTGGCCTTGGCAAGGAACTCATTCATGACCTGCATCAGGCGATCATGCCCCTGACCGGAGCGATCCTGCAGGAAGAAGTCAAAACCGTCGGCCACGCCCAGTTCCGGAACGGCAGGCAACTGGAACACATACCCCTGCGCGTCCTTGAAGGCCGGCGAAAAAAGCGTACCGAGAGAGCGCATCATCACGGCATTGGCCGAGGACGATTCATCCTTGCGCTCGGACCAGTCCTTGAGCTTAATAAAGCCCATGGAGTTGTTCTGACCCGTACCGGCAAAGGAGTAGCCGCGCACAGTAAACACGTGTTCGACGTCCTTTTTCTCTGCCTCGCGAATGACTCTCTGGAAGCGGTCCACCACAACGTCCGTGCGCTCGGCCGTTGCGGAAGCCGGCGTCTGCAGCATCATCAGCAGCACGCCCTGGTCTTCGCCCGGCATGAAGGCGCTCGGAATCTTCATAAAGCCCAGCACCACAGCGCCGATCAAAACGGCGTAGAGCACCAGCAGGCGAGAAATGCGACGGACAAACATGCGCACCGATGCACGCACACCGCTTGTCAGCGCGTCAAAAGCCTGATTGAACTTGCCGAAGAACCCGGTCGTCGCCTTTTCGTGCCCCGGCTCAATCTGCTTGAGAATGGAGGCGCAAAGAGCCGGAATCAGCGTCAAAGCCACCACCACCGAGAGCGCCATGGCCGAGACAATCGTCACGGAGAACTGGCGATAGATCACGCCCGTGGACCCGCCGAAGAAGGCCATGGGGATGAACACGGCGGACAGCACCATGGCGATGCCGACCAGAGCGCCAGTGATCTGATCCATGGATTTCCGGGCGGCCTCTTTGGGCGAGAGCTTGTCCTCGCTCATCACGCGCTCCACGTTTTCAACGACGACGATGGCGTCGTCCACGAGGAGGCCGATGGCG
>OMGN01000728.1_pt1 | contig 21568 bp, 20 predicted proteins | sample 1674111 | NCBI WGS metagenome assembly OMGN01 (sample SAMEA103958143, study PRJEB25191) | human gut metagenome | biome: human-associated habitat [ENVO:00009003]; feature: intestine environment [ENVO:2100002]; material: feces | place: Germany | collected 2013/2015
GCGTGGTTGCGGCGGTCCCGCCGCCAGATCTTCCACGCCCCTTTTGCGTCATTGTGCGTAAAGGCCGCGGCAGCCACCCACAGCAGGGCGGCAAGGCGGCTGGGAAGGTAATTTGCCGCATCGTCCAGCTTGGCAGGGATGCGGCCAAAGTAGAGGTATTTTTCGTTTTTGTAGCCCAGCATACTGTCCATCGTGTTGATGGCCTTGTAGGTCAGGGCCAGCGGTGCCCCGCCGATGAGCATATAGAGCAGGGGCGCGATCACGCCGTCGCTGGCGTTTTCGGCCACCGTCTCCACAGCGGCTCTGGTCACCCCCTCCAGCGTCAGATCCTGGGTGTCCCGCCCCACGATGCGGCTGACCGCCCTGCGGGCGGCAGGCAGGTCGGGCTTGACCAGCTCCCGGTAGACATTGGTGCTCTCCTGCGCCAGCCCCTTTGCGGCCAGTGCCTGCCCGCACCAGAACATCTGGACGGCCAGCCCCAGCCACGGGCTGATGCGGGCAGCCCCCAGGCAGACAAGGCTCGTCAGCAGAAAGGTGCCCACCGGCAGGCAGAAGGCCACAATGGCCCCGCCCAGCAGTTCCCCCTGAGGCGTTTTGGGCAGGCAGGCCCGCAGGCGCTTTTCCAGCGCCGAGATGGCCTTGCCCATGTACACCACCGGGTGGGGCAGCCAGGCCGGGTCGCCGAAGAGGCAGTCCAGCACAAAACCGCCGAGTACTGCGTATTCGATCATCTGGCATCCTCCTTTGTGTACTGCACAGTTTTCAGCAGGTGCAGCACCCGCTGCTCCGCCCAATCTCCTGCATCCAGAACGTAGCCGCCTGCATTGGGGGCGCACCAGTGGTAATAATCCGCATGGGGCAGGGCGTAGCGCTCCATGGCAGCCATCTGGGTGCCGCCGTGGGCCAGAATGACCAGTGTCTCTTCCCCATCGGCAAGGGCCCTGTCTACCAGTGCGGCAAAGGCCCTGCACACCCGCTCCGAAAAGACAGCCTTGGTCTCGCCGTCCGGGCAGGGGCTTTCGCAGTTGGCGTTCACCCAGGCCAGATAATCCGGGTCGTGCTCCATCTCAATGAAATTGCGGCCCTCAAAGCTGCCGAAGCACATCTCCTGCAGGTCTTTCACCTCCACGAGCCTTGCACCCGGGAAGAGCACCTCAGCGGTCTGCCGGGTGCGGCAGAGCGGGGTAATATAGACCGTTTCCGGCCGGAGATCCGCCTGCCGCAGCTGGGCGCGGCCCGCAGGGCTCAAGGGGATATCCCGCTGGCCCTGATAGCGCTTTTCGGCATTGTAGGCCGTCAGGCCGTGGCGCAGAAGATAGATCAGCATGGGGGCAGTTCTCCTTTCAATACTGTGGGGATGCCGCAGAACATCTGCACCACGCACCCGGCCCGGGCCGCTAGCAGGCAGGCCAGCCGCCCGGCAGCTTCCCGGGCGGCCCGCTCCCCTGCGTCCATGGGCACCACGCCGCCGCCCACCTCGGTGGCCATCACGATATCATAAGCGGAGAGCTCCTCCGCAAGCTTTTCCAGATCCTCAGTCTCTGCGGCCAGGGCCTGCACCTCCGCAATGCGGGTGCCGGGCAGGCGCTGCGCAAAGGTGCGCTTGCCGCTGTAGAGCGGCCCTGTGATGAACATCATTTACAGCACTCCTCCCCACTGGCTGACAGCCAGCGCCGCCAGCATCCACAGCTCAGCCCGCTGCAAAAACCACCCGGCCAGATCGCCGGTGATGCCGCCGAACTGCTTGCAGGCAACGGCGTGGTACCGCCACAGCACAGCCAGTGCGGCCAGCACCAGCGCCCAGCCGCCCAGTGCCAGCAGGGCGGCGCTGAGCAGAGCGGCCAGCACCATCAGCACCCGGCGGACAGTAGTTCGATCCGCCGCCGTGGCAAAGGTGTGGGCAAGGCCGGTGTTCTTTGCCATCGGGAACGATGCCACGGCCAGGCCCGAGAGGGCCCGTTCCAGCACAAGGGCCAGTGTCCAGCAAAGGCCCACCCGGGGCGTAAAGTCCACGCAGGCGCAAAGGGCAAGGTAGGCCGCAAAATAACTGCACAGCCGGATCACTGCAAAGGCACCGCAGTGGGGGTCTTTGAGGATCTCCAGCTTCTTTTCCCGGTCGCCATAGCTGGAAAGGGCATCACAGGTGTCGGCATAGCCATCCAGGTGGATGCCGCCCGTGACCCAGACCGGGATCAGGCAGAACCCCGCCGTTTTTGCGGGCATCGGCAGGGGCAGAGCGCCGCACAGGCACCACAGCCCGCCAATGACCGCCCCGATGAGCGGGAAGGCGCACATGGCATACCGCATGTTTTTCTGGTTCCACGCGAACTGCGGCACCGGCAGGGCCGAAAACATGGCAAAGGCCACTGCAATGGTCTGCAATCCAATCATTTTTCCACTCCTTTATAATAGACCGGGATGCCGCACACCACCCGCACCACATGGTCGGCCCGGGCGGCAAGGGCATTGTTCACCTGCGCCAGCGCTTTCAGGTAGCGCCCGGTGTCGCCTGCGTAGTCGGCACCGCCGCTGAACACCTCGTTGGAGACCACGATGAGGTGCACGCATTGTCCGGCCAATTGGTCCAGTCCTTCCAAAATGGCCGAAGCGGCATTTTCTCCCGCCCCGGCGGGGTCGTAGAGCTCGTTGGCGGTCAGGTTGCCCAGATCCTCCAACAGCACAGTTCCCCGGGCAGGCAGACGGATGTTCTCCAGATGCAGGGGACACTCCACGGTCTCAAACTGCTTTGCCGCCCGCATCTTCCGGTGCTTTTCCACCCGGGCGGCACACTCGGCATCCCACACCTGCATGGTGGCGATGTAATAGCGCGGGAGCGCGGTTTTCAGCACCAGGCTCTCGGCATACCCGCTCTTGCCGCTGGCGGCACCGCCCAATACCAGCGTCAGCATTGGGGGGTGTACGGCGTGATGCCGCCCTCCGTGAAGGAATAGCAATCGCGGTAAACGGCCAGCGCCATATCCCACAGCGGGATGCTTGCCACCGCTCCGGTGCCCTCGCCGAGATGGAGCCCGGCGGTGAGCAGGGGCGCTTTGCCCAGCGCTTCCAGCACCAGCCTTGCTGCCGGTTCGGTGGAGCAGTGGCTGGCAAACACGGCCTTTTCCGCGGCGGGGCAGAGCCGCACTGCGCACAGCGCCGCCACCCCGCTGATGAAGCCATCCATCAGCACGGGCAGGCCTTCCAGCGCACCGCCCAGAAAAACACCGCACAGCCCGGCGATGTCGAACCCGCCCAGCTTGGAGAGCACATCCAGAGGGTCAGCGGCATCGGGCCGATTCCGCGCAATGCCCTGCCGGATGGCATCCAGCTTGCGGGCAAGCCCCGCGTCGGAAAGGCCCGCACCACGGCCTGTCATCCGCTCCACGGGCTGACCCAGCAGAACCGCGGCCACGGCGCTGGAGGTGGTGGTGTTGCCAATTCCCATCTCACCCGTGGCCAGCAGCTGCATCCCCGCCGCCTTCTGCGCCCGGACAAGCCCCATACCCGCCGCAATGGCATCCACCGCCTGCTGACGGGTCATGGCAGGGCCGGTGGTGAAATCCGCCGTCCCGGCGGCAATACGGCAGTTCTGCACTCCGGGCACCGGCTCCCCGGCCATGCCAAGGTCCACAGGCACCACTTCGCAGCGGGCCGTTTTTGCCATCTGGCAGACACTGGTGCGCCGGGCGGCAAGGTTCTCGGCCACGGCCCGGGTCACGCTCTGGTCCGTCTGGCTCACGCCCTGCGCCACCACGCCGTTGTCGGCGCAGAGCACCAGCACGGCCCGGCGGGAAAACGCCAGCTCTGCCGTACCGGTCAGGGCGGCGGCATCCTCCAGCATGGTCTCCAACCTGCCCAGCCCGCCCAGCGGCTTGGCCAGGCTGGCCCAGTGAGCGTGGGCGGCGGTGCGTGCGGTCTCGTCCGGCCGGGTGATCCTGGAAAGAAGCTGTTTCAGTTCAAGCTCTGTCATTGGTTCTGTTCCTCTTGATGATAGTGTGCGGCGGCATCCACGAACCGCCGGGGCAGGGCCGTGCCCGCCCAATACAAATGCGGGAAGCCCGCATAGAAATGCTCGTTTGCAAAGCCGCAGTCCCATTGTTTCCCGTTGGGCTTTGCGGCAGTAAAGCCGGTGCCGTTGTCCGTGGAATCCCAGTGGTGGAACTCGTGCACGGGCAGACGCTCCCCGGCGCGGAACAGCATACTGTCGGCGCGGGCGGTCAATGCCGCGTATCCGAACCGCACCAGCCGCCCCACCCGGAAGCCCAGCCCCGGCAGAACGCCTGCCATGGGCCAGCGTTCCCCGTTGGCATCCTCCAGGCTCTGGCCCAGATAGAGAAAGCCCCCGCACTCGGCCACCGTGGGCAGACCGCGCTCCACAGCCCGGCGCACAGAGGCCAGCATGGAGCGATTCGCGCTCAACTGCCCGGCATACAGCTCCGGGTAGCCGCCGGGCAGATAGAGCCCGCCGATCTGCTCCGGCAGGGCGGGGTCCTGCAGGGGGCTGAACCAGCAGAGCTCCGCCCCCGCCCGCTCCAGTGCTTCCAGTGTTTCGGCGTAGGTGAAGCAAAACGCCGCATCCCTTGCAACGGCAATGGGAACGCGGGGGCGCTGTTCCTCTGCTCCCTGGGGCGGCAGCTCTCCCGCAGGGAGGAGCCGATCTGTGTGCACCAAAGGCGCTGCGCCTTCGGTCAGAGCAAAAAGCTTCTCCCAATCCACCACCAGCGCATCGGCCATCCGGCTGATCTTCTGCTGTAAGTCCGCGATCTCCCCGGCAGTTTTCAACCCTAAGTGGCGGCTCTCAAGGGCGGCATCCGGCAGGTGGGGCAGATAGCCCAGCACCGGCAGGCCGGTCTCCCGTTCCAGCATGGGAGCCAGCAGAGCATACAAATGGGGGGCGCAGTCATTGAGCAGGATGCCCGCCAGATGGCTGGGGGTGCGGAACTGCTTCAGCCCGTTGATCTGGGCCGCCAGCGTCAGGCTGGCCCCTCTGGGCTGGACCACCAGCAGCACCGGCAGGCCCAGCGTATCGGCCAGATGCCAGGCACTGGCGGTATCACTCACGCCGCCCAGTCCATCGTAAAAGCCCATGGCACCCTCGCACACGGCTGCCCCGTGCCCGGCGGCGGCCTGCGCATAGAGCGCGCGCACGGTCTCCGGCGCGGAGAAAAACAGGTCGAGGTTGTGGCTCTCCACCCCCAGCACGGCCCGGTGAAACATGGGGTCGATATAGTCCGGCCCGCTCTTGAAGGAGCAGGGGTCCTGCCCCCGCCGCTTGAGCGCCGCCAGCAGAGCGCAGGTCAGTGTGGTTTTGCCGCTGCCGGAACAGGGCGCGGCCACAAGAAATTGGATCATTTGCGTTCTCCTGTGATAAGGAAGATGGGGTTATTGGCCATCAGCAGGTGGAGCCTGCCCGCAGGCCGGGTGCGGCTGACTGCGATCTGCGTCACCTCCGCGTCCAGACCGTGGGCAGTCAGTGCGGCCACGGCGGCGCTCAGCGTTTCCAGCGCAATGGCAGAGATGCAGATGCGGGCGTTCGGATTCCGGGCAAGCACCGTGTCCACCACAGCCTCCATGCCCCCCTTGGTGCCGCCGATGAACACGGCATCCGGGGCGGGCAGGTCAGCCAGCGCGGCGGGGGCGCGGCCCTCCACCAGTGTCAGGTTGCAGGCGTGGAACATTTCCCGGTTCTGCCGGATGAGCCCGCAGGCCTCCGGGTCACACTCCACGGCATACACATGCCCCCGGGGTGCGGCCAGTGCCAGCTCCACGCTCACGCTGCCGGTGCCCGCGCCCACATCCCACAGGGTATCGCCGGGCTGCACGGCCAGCTTGGCCAGCGCCGCCGCCCGCACCTCCTGCTTGGTCATGGGCACCTCTCCCCTGTGGAAGGCTTCATCCGGGAAGCCGGGCACCCGCCGGGGCGGCTGAGGAAGATGCTCCACAAGCAGAACGCTCAGGCTTGCAAACTGCTTTTGCGCAAACTCCTGCGCCGTGCCGAACAGGATCTTTTCCTCTGCCCGGCCCAGCTCTTCGCCCACCAGTACATGGGCATCGCCCAGCCCGGCAGCAGCCAATCGGCCGCAGAGGGAGGCAGGCGTTTCTGCCCCGCCGGTCAGGAAAAACACAGGCTTTCCCCCGGCTGTCAGGCACTCGGCCACCGGGTCGCAGGCACAGCCGTGGGCCGAGACCAGCTTCCACTCCTGCCAGGAGCGGCCCACCGCAGCGGCCAGCAGCTGAACGCTGGAAAGCCCCGGCAGCACCCGGCAGGAGATGCCAAAGGCCCGCAGCATCGGCAGCAGCTGGGCCGCACCGGAGTAAAACCCGGTGTCGCCGCTGTACACAAGGGCAGCATCCACCTCCGGGTCAGCCGCCAGCGCGGCAAGAACATCCTCAGGCTGATACAGGGCCTTCCGGTGTTCTGTGCAGCCCTGCGGCAGCTGTTCCAGCAGGCGCTTTGCCCCCAGGATCAGTCCGGCGTTCTGCAGGGCGGCAAGGCCCTGCGCGGTCAGGCTTTCCGGCGTGCCCGACCCCATCCCGATGAGTGTGATCATTGCAGCATCTCCTTACAATGTGTCAGGATCTGTTCCGCCGTTTCGCCCTGCTCGGCCGGGCGGCGGATGACGATGAGCTGTGCCCCGGTGTCCTGCGCTGCCCGGGCTTTTTCTTCAAAGCCGCCCGCCGCGCCGCCGTCTTTGGTAACGAGGAAGCGGATGGCAAACTGCTCCATCAGTGCCCGGTTCAACGCATAGGAGAACGGCCCCTGCATGGCGATGATGTTCTTATGGGGGATATCTGCCCCCTCGCAGGCGGCAATGCCCTCCCGGGTGGGCAGGACACGGGGAAAAAGCCGTGCCGGTTCCAGCACAGCAAAGGCAGAAAGCTCCTTGGCCCCGGTGGCAAGCAGGACATTTCCCTGCGTCCGGGCCAGAAATCCCGCCGCATGGGCCGCAGAGGCAAACACCATGCTCCCGGCGGGCAGCGGGCTTTCGGGCCGGAGCAGGCGGCGGTACTCCGTGCCCGCTGTTTTGCAGGCTGCCCGGATGTTCCGGGTGGCCTCCACGGCATACGGATGGGTCGCATCCACACAGAGGTCAGCCCCCTGCAGCAGGGCGGTCATCTCCTCCGGGGTCAGCCGCCCGCAGTGGACGGTGATGCCGGACCTTTCGCCCTGTTCCTCGGCCCCCAGCGGGGTGGCCACGCTGACCAGTACCTCGGCCCCCAGTGCGGCCAGCTGCTTTGAAAACACACGGCCCTCGGTGGTGCCGCTGAATACCACGACCCTCATGCGCGGTACCCCCGCGGCGTTACCATCCGCCCGCTCAGCTGGCGGGTCTGGGCGTTGCCGACAAACACGGTGGTGAACATATCCACCGGGGTGGTTTCCAGCGCAGCCAGCGTCAGAACGCGGCTTTCCTGCCCCTCCCGGCCAATGTTCCGCACAATGCCGCAGACCGTTCCGGGTGCTTTTCCGTTTGCCAGCAGGATGCGCACCGCCCGCGCCAGATAGTCCGGCCGCCCCTTGGAGGAGGGGTTGTACAGCGCAATGCAGAAATCCCCCATGGCTGCTGCCGCCAGCCGCCGCTCAATGACCTCCCACGGCGTAAGCCGGTCAGAGAGGGAGAGCACACAGAAATCGTGGGCCAGCGGGGCACCCAGCACCGCACCGCCGCTTAGGGCAGCGGTCAGGCCGGGCACCACCTCCACCGTCACGTCCGGGAAGTGCTCGGCCAGCTCCAGCAGAGGGCTTGCCATGCCGTAGACCCCAGCATCTCCTGAGCAGACCAGCGCCACCGCCCTGCCGCTCCGGGCCGTTTCCAGCGCCCAACGGCAGCGGTCGATCTCCTTGGTCATGCCGGTGGAATAATAGAGCTTGTCCGGGAAGTAGGGGCGCACCAGATCCAGATAGACCGTATAGCCGCACAGCACCTCGGCTTGCGTTAAGGCGCTCTGCGCCTGTGCGGTCAGAAACCGGGGATCCCCGGGCCCAAGCCCGACAACAAAAACAACATTAGGCATCCTGCCACCTCCAATCCGGGGCAAAGGGACGAAGCGCCAGCGCAAAGGTCACGCCGCCGCCCGCCTGTTTGGGAAGAATGATCGTACCGCCTGCCGCCAGCACCGCCGCCCGCTCGCAGACATTGTCCACACCGGTCACGCTCCGGACAAAGGCCGAAGGTGTGAACTGCCCGGGGGCGTTCTGCAGCTGTGCGGCAGAATAGAACTGCACCGGCCAGCCGTGGATTCTGCAAAATTCCAGCAGGCCCGGCTCATGGGCTTTCAGGTCGATGCTGGCTGCCGCCGTGATGCACACTGCTGCAAGACCGTGGGCCGCGCAGAACTGTGCAAAGGCCGCTTCCAGCTGTGCAGCGCTGGTCCCCCGCCTGCACCCGATGCCCAGCACACCGATCTTCGGGATCAGGTGCAGCGCACCGCCCGCCGGGAAAAGGGTCAGGGCAAAGTCGGCGCGCTCTGCCTCCCCCGCCGGGACCACCCCGGCAGGGGCCTGCCCGGCTATGGGGAATTCCGACCGATACCGCACCGGCCCACCCGCCAGCAGTCTGCTGCTGACGCGCTTGATGCGCCCCGGCTCCAGCACAGCGCAGTTCTGGTGCCTGGCCCACGCATCCACGGCAAACACACCATTGGCATCGGTGGCCGTGGTAATGACCGGCACCGCACCGCAGACCGCCGCCAGCGCACGGGCCAGATCGTTGGCCCCGCCCAGATGGCCCGAAAGGATCGGCACCGCAAAATGGCCGCACTCGTCCAGCACCACCACGGCAGGGTCCACCGCCTTGCTCCGGCAGTGGGGCGCAATGGCCCGCACCGCTATGCCCACAGCCCCCACAAAGATCAGGGCATCCGCATGGGCGAACTGCTCCGCAGCCCAATCGGCAAGGCCGGGCCCACCATGGCCGCAGCGGGCCACAGTGCCGGGCAGGGCACCGGCCAGCTTTTGGGCCAGCGCCAGCCCTTTTTCCGTAAAGGCAAGATAGGCGCGGATCACTGGTCTGCCCCCTTGCGGAACTCCGTCGTAAAGGTTGGGTCGTAGAGCTTGCTCCGCTCATACCGGGTGCCCAGAAAATCCCCCACCACGATGAGCGCTGTTTTGGTGATGCCGTTGGCGCGGGTGCTCCCGGCCAGCGTACCCACGGTGCAGCGCACCACCTTCTGCTCCGGCCAGCTGGCCTTGTAGACCACGGCGGCAGGAGTCTCCGGCGTGTAGGCTCCGCCTGCCAGCAGGGCCTGCTGCACCTTGTCGATGAGGCCGATGGAGAGGAAGATCACCATGGTTGCCCCATGGGCAGCAAGGCTGGCCAGCTTCTCCTTTTCCGGCACCGGGGTGCGCCCCTCCATCCGGGTGATGATCACGGTCTGGCTGATGGTGGGCAGGGTGTACTCGGCGTTCAGCGCCGCCGCCGCCCCGCAAAAGCTGGACACGCCGGGGGTATCATCGTAGGGGATGCCATCCGCATCCAGTGCGTCCATCTGCTCCCGGATGGCCCCATACAGGCAGGGGTCGCCGGTGTGGAGCCGCACGGTGGTCCCGCCTGCGGCTTCCACCCGGTGCATCACGTCCAGCACCTGTTCCAACGTCATCTCGGCGCTGTTGTAAACGGCGCACTCCGGCTTCGCCAGCCCCAGCAGAGCCGGGTTGACCAGACTGCCCGCATAAATGATGCAGTCGGCTTCCTGCAGCAGGGCCGCGCCCCGCCGGGTGATGAGGTCAGGTGCGCCGGGGCCTGCGCCTACAAAATGTACCATCTCAATGCTCCTTCCATTCGTTCAGCAGTTGTGCGGCAGTGTCGGTGGCTCCCAGCGGGCCGTGCTGGTTGGAAAACAGCACCGCCCCCACCCGGAACGCCCCACAGGCCCGCCGGTCAAGGTGGAGCTGGACTGCCCGCAGCAGGCTTTCCAGCACCGGAGCCCGCAGGTCGGCGCTGTCCAGGAGTTCCAGACAGGCATCGGTGGTGGCAGCGTTCATCAGGGCGGCGCAGACTTCCCGGGAAGCGCCGCAGAGCGCCGCATGGGTGCAGAACAGCTCGGTGCGGCAGTCAGCAGTGTGGGAATGGGTGTTCATAATGCCGCCCGCCACCTTGACCAGCTTGCCCACATGGCCCACCAGAAGCACCTCTTCAAAGCGGGCCGCTGCAGCCATATCAAGCGTATCACCGATAAAGTTTGAGGTCTTTACCACCGGAACAGCGTGAAACTCCGGGTATCTTTCGTGCAGATAGTCCAGCCCGTAATTGCCGGGGGCCAGGATGAGCCGCCTGGGGCTGCCCGCCCGGAGAGCGGCCTGATTCATTTCCAGCTGGATGGTGTCCAGGATCGCCTGCTGGCTCATGGGCTCCACAATGCCGCTGGTTCCCAGCACCGAAAGCCCGCCCTCGACCCCGATGTGGGGGTTGAAGGTGCGCTTTGCCACCTCTTCCCCGCCCTCGATGGAGATGGTCACGGCAAAGCCGCCGGTGTAGCAGGCGCTCTCGGCTTCCCTTTGCAGGGCCTCAGCGATCATCTGCCGGGGCACATGGTTGATGGCAGCTTCCCCCACCGGCTGGTCCAGCCCGGCCCTGGTCACCCGGCCCACGCCCTTGCCGCCGGAGATGCGGATCTCGGTGGTATCGGGCAGCAATTCTACGGCGGCGATCACGGGCAGGCCGGTGGTCACATCCACATCATCCCCGCCGTCCTTCTCAATGGCGCATTCGGCACCGGCTCCGGCGGGGCGGCAGTACAGCGGGGCCACCTCCACCACGATGCCCTTCGGCGTGCGCAGGGCAACGCTCTCCGGGGCATGGCCGGTGAGCAGGAGCCGCGCGGCCCCCGCCGCACCCAGCGCCGCGCAGGTGCCGGTGGTGTACCCGCAGCGGAGCAGCTTCTGCCCACTGCGGACGTAATGTTCAAACTTTGGCCCGGCAGGCTTTTCCGGGCCGAACACGGCCTCGTACTGCTCCTTGGTCAGGCTGTACAGCGCCCGGATGTTCTCCGGGGCAAAGGCCTCCTTTGGGGTCAGCACCCCCGAAACGCTGTGCGGGAACACGCAGACCACCGCATCCGCGATCTTCTGCGCCATGTCCAGCTCGTGCAGGCTGACGATCACGGCCAGCCCCTGCTCATGGGCCAGTTTCTGCAGGATGGTCAGCAGCTCGATCTTTCCCTTGACATCCAGAAAAGAGGTCGGCTCGTCCAGCAGCAGAACTCCGGGCTGCTGGCAGATGGCGCGGGCCAGCAGAACGCGCTGGCGCTGGCCGTCGCTGATGCAGTTGAAATCCCGGCCCGCCAGAGGGGAAGCCCCCACCAGTTCCAGCGCGTCCCGCACGGCCTGCCGGTCGGCATCGGACAGGATGCCCAGCCGCCCGGTATAGGGGATACGCCCGGCGGCGGCAAACTCAAAGCAGGAAGTCAGCTCGGTGCGGCGGGTATGGGGCAGCATCAGGGCCAGCTTCCGGGCCCGGGCTGTGCCGGTGTAATCGGTCAGGCTGCGGCCATCCAGCAGGACAGCCCCGCCCAGGGGGGCCAGCTGGCCCGCCAGCGTTTTGAGCAGGGTGGATTTGCCCGCGCCGTTTGGCCCGATGAGGGCCAGGATCTGCCCCGGCACCGCCCCCAGCGTGATGCCGGAAGCAAGGGGTGCGCTGCCATAGCCGATGGCCAGTTCTTTCGTTTCACAGCGGTATTTCATCGCACACCCTCCTGACCCCGGCGCACCAGCAGCCAGATGACCACCGGTGCACCAAATACTGCCGTTACGGCGCTGATCGAAAGCTCGGTGGGGGCAAACATGCTGCGGGCGATGAGGTCGCACAGCAGGCAGAAGGCGGCCCCGCCCAGGCAGCACCCGGGCAGCACCACCAGCGGCCTTGCGCTGCCGAACAGCTGCTTGACCAGATGGGGCACCGCAATGCCCACAAAGGAGATGGGCCCCGCAAAGGCCGTGACACAGGCGGCCAGCAGGCTGGAAAGCAGCACCAGCAGCCGGGAAAAGGCTTTGACATTGATGCCCACGCTCCGGGCGTAGGCCTCCCCCATCTGGTAGGCGGCCATGGGCTTGGAAAGGCAGAACACTGCCGCCAGAGCGGGCAGCACCACCAGCGCCGCCGCCCGCACATTGCCCCAGGTCATGCCGGAAAAGCTGCCCTGAGACCAGTTGTGGAGGTTGACGATGTTGCTGTCCTGGGCAAAGGCCACCACAAACTCCGTGACGGCCGAGCAGATGTAGCCGATCATTACGCCGCAGATAACAAGGATGCTCATCCGCTGCACCCGCCGGGAGACCGCCAGCACAAAGGCCATGGAGGCCATGGCCCCCGCAAAGGCGGCAGTGATCAGGGTAAGGGAGCTGGTGAGCAGGCCCTGGTTCAGAAAAGCCACCATGACCAGTGCCACGGCCAGCTTGGCCCCGCTGGAAATACCCATGACAAAGGGACCTGCAATGGGGTTGGCAAAAAAGGTCTGCAGCAGGTAACCCGCCGCCGAGAGCGCCGCCCCCAGCAGCACCACCATCACGGCCCGGGGCAGGCGCAGCTGGGTGATGATGCCCACGCTCAGAGCGTCCTGCCCGCGGCCGGTCAGGGCCGCCAGCACTGCCCCCGGTGTCAGGGACACACTGCCCCAGAACAGGTTGGCGGCAAACAGCACCGCCAGCAGCAGGGCAAGGATGCCGTAAGAAAGGATCAGGCGCTTTTTGCTGGTCATAGGTTACTCTACTTTCCTCAGAAATTGCAGGTCGGCGGGGTCGTTCTCCGTAAAGACACGGTGCAGGTCGAGCACAAAATCGACCAGCGCCGTACTCTGCTGGAAAAAGCTCTGGGTGGTGCACCAGACACTGCCGCTCTGCACGGCCTTGAACTCGGCCAGCAGGGGGCATTTTGCCACCAGTTCCTCCGTGGTATGCACCACGCCCTCAATGGTGCTGTTGTAAAGGAGCACATCCGCATCCTTTGCACCGGCATAAAAATCCTCCAGCGGCAGGTTCATGGTGGAAAGGTTGTTACCGTTGTCGGTCAGGTCCGCAAAAACATAATCACCGCCCGCCATCTCGATCATCTGGGCCACATAGTCGCCGCCCTTGCGCACATTGGCAAGGTTGTTGGCTGTGATGGAGAAAAAGGCACAGCGCTTGCCGGTGGAAGCCTGCCCGGTCAGCGGTGCAAGGCGCTCCACCTGCCGGGCGAATTCCTGTTCCGCCAGCTCCTCTTTCCCCAGCAGGATGCCCCAGAACTTGAGCCATTCCAGCCGGGCCAGCGGGCCGCTCTCATAGCTGGAGCGCTCCACCAGCACCGGGATGCCGAACCGTTCCAGCTGCTCCTTGACCTCCGGGGTGTGGTAGATCATGGTGTTCTCGATGGCAAGGCCGCAGTTGGACGCAAGGATCTTTTCATAGTCCGGGGCGCTGTACTTGCCCGCATAGGCAATGCGCCCGTCCTCCATGGCGGCTCTGGCCTCATCCAGATACCAGCCCTCCGCCTGGGTGCCGGAAAGAGTCACGCTGTCCAACCCATCCAGCGCGAGGAACAGGTCCATCACCGAGGTGGAGACAAGGTAGATGTTCCGGATGGGCTGACGCAGCACAGTCACGCTCTCGGGCAGGCCTTCCACCGCAGCGGCATCCTCCGGGGTCACAAGGAACTGCTCCCCCGATTCGGTCAGGGTCAGCATGGTATAGCCGCCCTCATAGCAGTCTGCAGTAAACTGCGTGGCGTAATCCAGCGGACAGGCATGGTCAAAGACCAGTTCTTCTGTGCTGGCGGGAGCCGTTTCGGAGGCGGCGCAACCCGACAGGGCCAGTACTGTAACAGGCAGAACGCGCAGGAATTGTTGTCTCGTCAGTTTCATCAGTTCAGCGCAAAGGTCAGCGTATACTCGATCTCATGGGGGGTGCTCATGGCTACGGTATCGGCAGTGACAGTCAGCGGGGTGCCCAGTGCAGAAACAGGGATCTCAAAGGTGGAGTTGCCCTCGGTGTTGGTGGGCAGATACTTCTCGCCATCCACGATCATGTAATCATAATTGGGGCTGCTCCACAGGATGACAGCGGTCATTTTGCCGTCCGCCACGGTCAGGGCGGCAGGGCTTTCCACGGTGGCACGGCCAGAGCCGCCCTCTAGGGTCACATTGACGCTGTATTCACCGTCCGCGGGGGTCTCGGCAGCTTCCTCAGCCTTGGGCTGTGCATTGCGGATGCTCACAGTGTGGTCATACCACTTGCCCTTGGTCCCGAGGAGTGCCAGCTGGAAGTCCTCGTCCACAGCGGCCACGGGGATATCATAGCCGTAGACCTCCTCCGTGGTGCCATCAGAGTAGGTGACGGTGTCGGTGGTAGGCAGCAGCCAGTCTGCCTTGTTGGCCTCGGCATCGGCGGCCATGCCAACATACAGGTTGACGATCTTCTTGGAGGCCAGACTGACATGGAAGGTCATCTGCCCGTTCTCCACGGTCAGGGTGCCCATGCCATTGCAGGCTTCGTTGGCGTGGAACATGCCGCTGTCGGTGTCGAACTCAGCCGTGTACACGCCGTCCGGCAGGGCGGCTTCGGCAGGCTCGGATGCGGCAGCACTTACGGCAGAAGCAGCTTCCGAGCTGACAGCAGAGGAAGCAGTGGAAGAAGCCCCGCCGCAGCCGGTGAGGACGGCAGCCAGCATCAGAGAAGCAACGGACAGGGAAACAAGCTGTTTGCAGTGCATAAACAAAATACCTCAAAAATTCAGAATTTGAAATGGGAGTGTTTCTCCTCATGCGGGGAAGCTCTCCATAAAAAATGCCCGAAAAGATCTCTCCCTTCGGGCATTGGAATGCGGAATATTAGCCGTTCAGGGAATCAATGGCGGCTTTGGTGTGCTCAATGTAGCGCTGCTGGATGTCCTCGATCTCACCCAGACCGGCGATCTGGCACTCCACGGACGCGAAGTCACCGGAGGCCTGGAACTGGCTCAGCCAGGAATCGTCATCCGCACCGGCCATATCGTTGTTGGCGTGGTCACCGGCAACGACCATCAGGGGGCGCAGGATGACCTTGGTGTAACCGGCGGCCTTGACAGCCTCGATGACGTTCTCGCAGGCGGTCTCCTCGGGCTCACCCTCCACCGTGCCGATGAACACGTTGCTGTAGCCCAGGGTCTGCATGGCGGTCTGCATCTGGCTGTAGCTCACCTTTGCGGTGTGGGAGGTGCCGTGGCCCATAAAGACAAAGGCGACCTTCTCCTCAGCAGCGGCCTCCAGGCTGTCGAAACCGGCATCCTTCACAGCAGCAGCGGTAACGGCCTTGGCAACAGCTTCCTTGTCGGCGTTGATGACCGCAGCGTCGGCACCGACCTCGCCCAGCAGGGGCTCAGCAACGGCGACACTCTCGAACTTGTCCTTGTACTCGTCGATCATCTCCATCATCTCGTCGTACTCTGCACCGTGCATCAGGTGGGTAGGCTGGACGACCAGATTCTTCACGCCGTTGGCCACAGCGCGGTCCAGAGCCTGCTGCATGTTGTCGATCTTCTCGCCGTCGCGGGCCTGAACATGGTTGATGATGATCTGTGCGGTGAAGGCGCGGCGGACAGACCAATCAGGATAAGCGGCCTGCAGCGCATCCTCGATGCCCTTGATATCCTTCACTCGGCTGTCGTTGAAGGAGGTGCCGAAGGAGACCACCAGCAGCTCATTCTCGCCGATGTCGTCCTGATTGCGGCTGTCGTCCTTGGAAGCATCGCCGGTGTCGCGGCCAAAGTAGTCAGGGTCAGCCTCTTCGCCCTCGACCAGCTCCTTCTGGGCATCGGTCAGGGCATCCCATGCGGCCTTGGCGGCCTCACACTGGGCATCGGTGTCATCGGTGCGCTCCTGCACATAGATGGCATCGATCAGGTCTGCAACGTTCTTTGCGGCCAATTCGTCAGCCTCCTCGCCGGAAACCTCGCTGCTGGCAGCAGATCCTGCCGTGCTGGAAGCAGTGGTGCTGCTTGCGGCACCGCCGCAGCCGGTCAGTACACCGGCGCAGAGGGCCAGAGCGGTCAGAGCGGCCGCTGCTTTGTGGATGGTGCGTTTTCTCATTTTTGTTCGTTCCTTTCCTGTTTTTGAACATGATTTTTGCTGAACAGAAGGTACAGGAAAGAGTGCCCGGCAAAACAAAAGGGGCCTTTCTGCTTGCGGGACGGCAAAGCAAAAAGGCCCTTTTCAGTTTTTTCAGGCTTTTTGGGTACAACCAATTCCTCGTGATCTGGGGCTTGCGCCCCCGTACCAACAGCGGGCAGGTTTCCTGGCTGAAAGCTCAACATCCACCGCCGCCTTCCCGGAACATACGTTCCAGTGACCGGTGCAGCTGCACCCTGGCGGTAAACTCCCTTATCACAGTGACGAGATCGTGCGGGATTTGCACCTGCTTCCCTTTTAACGTGCCTGCCCCCGGCCAGAGCCGCGGGCGGTACGCACCTGCTGTTTTCTATTCAGTTCGCTGTTCAGTATAACATACTCAACGGAGGAATGCAATCACCACTCCGGGGAAACTTCCGGGCTCACAGGCGGTGTTTTTTCCCCATCAGGGCCACCGCCACATCGTTGACATTGGTGCCCGTTGCCCCGGTGATGATCAGGCCATCCACTGCTTTCAGGGCGTGGTAGGAATCGTTGTTCTGCAAAGCAGCGTATCCGCTCCAGCCCCCGGCCTCCAGCGCGGCAAGGGTATCCCCATCCACATAGCCGCCGGCGGCATCGGTGGGGCCGTCTGTGCCATCGCTGCCCACAGAGAACACCGCCGCGTTCAGCCCGGCAATGGCGGGCGCGGCCGCAAGGGCCAGCTCCTGATTTCTTCCGCCAAGCCCTTTTCCGGTCAGGTGAACGATGGTCTCGCCGCCCGCGATGTAGGCCAGCTTTTTCCCCTGCCCTGCCTGGGTGCGGACAATGGAGCCAAGAAAGCTGCCTGCTTCCCGTGCTTCGCAGCAGAGTTGGTCGGTCAGGAGAACAGGTTCATATCCCAGATTCCGGCAGGCACTGGCCGCGGCACGGCAAAGCTCCCGCACGCTGCCGGTGATCCGGGTGGTCACATTGTCCAGCGTTTTGGGCGTTTCCTGCGCCAGCAGGGCCCGGGCCTGTGCTGAGAGTGCCAGATGATACTTTTCGGCAACGGCAAGCGCCTGGGCGCAGGTGGAGGTATCCGGCACCGCCGGGCCGCTGGCGATCATATCCAGCGGGTCCCCCAGAATGTCGCTCAGCACGATGCTGAACACCTGCGCAGGGGCACAGCGCTGCGCGAACCGCCCGCCCTTCACACCGGAAAGCCGCTTGCGGATGGTATTCATCTCCACAATGTCGGCCCCGCTGGCCAGCAGCTGGCTCGTGATGTCCTGCAGCTCTGCCCCGGGAACGAGCGGCTGCTCGAACAGCGCACTGCCGCCGCCGGAAAGCAGGAACAGCACCGTATCCCCGGCGGTCAGCCCCTGCACCAGCTCCAGCGCCTTTTGGGTGGCCGCAAAACCGTTTGCATCCGGCACCGGGTGGCCCGCCTCATAGCAGGTCACACCTGGGATCTCACCTTTCACATGGCCGTACTTGGTCACGACCACGCCGCCATCCACCCGGCCCAGCGTTTCAACCGCCGCGTGTGCCATCTGCCAGGCCGCCTTGCCCGCCGCCACCAAAAGCACCCGGCCCTTCCCGGGCCGGAGATCCCGCAGCGCGCGGCGCACCGCCTCATCCGGCAGAACAGCGTTCAGGCTGGAACGAAGGATCACATCCACATCCCGGCGCAGTGCAGCATTCATAGACTCGCCCTCCTTGCAGCGGTGCCCGCCCCTCCGGGACAGCACACCGAAAACAGCCGAATAAAAAATCAAGACCGACGATCTCTTTTGAAATCGTCGGTCTTGTTTTAATCCGAGTGGCGAGAATCGAACTCACGGCCTCTTGAACCCCATTGTGCTTCCATTGAGAACACAATGTACGATCCGATACTATCTGGACTCAGTATCGTTAAATTTCAAATGCATTATACCATTCTGTTTCATTGGATGTCAAGAAGTTTCATTCCTTTTGTGGTCAAATTGTGGTCAAACGACCCTGACAAATGACCATTCTCCCCCGGCTAAGTTACATCGCGCAATTTCGATTTTCATCAATCGAAGTTGCGCTTTTTGTTTGCACGAATTATCTATAAGGAGGATTTGTCAACCATGTCAATGAATCATCGCCGTTTTTTCACCCTTGACAGAATTGTATGACCCTTGACTACTTTTACGGACAGGCCGGAGAACTCTTTTCGTTCTTCCGCATTCCCAAGGCTCTTTTTCAGGAGCAACGGTTTCAAAATCTGTCAACCGATGCGAAGACCCTGTACGGCATCCTGCTTGACCGCATGAGCCTTTCTGTTAAAAATGAATGGTTTGACAAAAAAGGCCGAGTGTTCATCATCTTCACGATTGAGGATGTCAAGAGGACTTTGCGTTGCGCAGACAACAAAGCGACCAGACTACTCCGGGAACTTGAAGAATTTGGTTTGATTGAACGAAAACGTCGAGGGCAAGGAAAGCCATGTTTGGTGTATGTGAAGAACTTTTCGGCAGAATCTTCAAAGGAGAGTGTCAAGAATCGTGATAATGACGATTCTTGTGGCTCTAAAATCGCTTGTCAAGACCCGGTAAAATCACGAGGTATTAAGAAGAAAGAAAATAAAACAGAGATGAATAATACGAATCCTATCCTTTCCGATGAAACGAAAAAGATGAAGGATCGCGAACTGCTCGAAGAATATTTTTCACATTCTTTAGAGATAGACCTTCTGCTCCGGCTCTGCCCGGACGAGGAGGACACCATCTACCAGATCATTGATTTGCTGGTGGACACCTGTGCTACCAACCGCAAGCTGCTGCACATCGCCGGAGATGATAAGCCCGCCGAGGTGGTACGTAGCCGGTTTATGAAGCTGAACGCTGACCATATCCGCTTTGTGCTGAAGTGCCTTGCAGAGAACAGCAGCCCGATCCGTAATATGAAACAATATCTGCTCGCATCTCTGTACAACGCACCCACCACCATGCAGCTTTCCTACCAGAACCAAACCAACCACGACTTAGCGATACGGGGGTGATGAAAATTTCAAAGAAAGCAACCACGATAGCCATCGTCAACCAGAAAGGCGGCACCGGCAAGACCACCACCTGTGAAAATCTGGGCATCGGGTTGGCAATGGAGGGCAAAAAAGTCCTGTTGGTGGATGCTGACCCGCAGGGGTCACTTACCATCAGCATGGGCTGGCAGCAGCCCGATGAACTGCCCACTACCCTTTCCACCCTGATGGCAAAAGCTATGAACGACCAGCCCATTCCGTCCGGTGAGGGTATCCTGCACCATGCAGAGGGCGTTGACCTGATCCCGGCTAATATCGAACTGGCAGGGCTGGAAGTGTCCCTTGTCAACTGCATGAACCGGGAAAAGATGCTCAAACAAGTGCTGGAAGGTGCAAAGCACGAGTATGATTTCATTCTGCTGGACTGCACCCCTTCCCTTGGGATGCTGACCGTGAATGCACTGGCAGCGGCAGACACCACCCTGATTCCCGTGCAGGCGCAGTACCTGTCTGCAAAGGGTCTGGAACAGCTTTTGCAGACGGTGCAGAAAGTCCGGCGGCAGATCAACCCGAAGCTGAAAATCGAGGGTATCCTACTGACCATGACCGACAGCCGCACCAACTACGGAAAGCAGATCAGCAATCTGATCCGGCAGGCATACGGAAAGCACCTGAAGGTGTTTGAACAGACCATTCCCCGCTCCGTCCGTGCGGCAGAAACCAGTGCGGCAGGCAAAAGCATCTTTGCCTATGACCCCAAAGGCAAGGTGGCAGAAGCCTACAAATCTCTTGCAAAGGAGGTGCTGGCGGATGCCAATCGACAGCGGAAACTTAGCTCTGAAAGGGCTAGATGACCTGTTTTCCACCGAGGAAAACCGACAGGAGGAACAGCGGGAGCAGGTACAGCAGATTTCCATTGACGACCTGCACCCCTTCACCAACCACCCTTTCAAGGTGCTGGACGATGAAGCCATGACCCGGACGGTAGAGAGCATCGCACAGTACGGGGTGCTGGCTCCGCTGATCGCCCGCCCCAGACCAGAGGGTGGCTACGAGATCATCTCCGGGCATCGCCGGAAACACGCCGCAGAGCTTGCCCATCTGGACACCGTGCCAGTCATTGTGCGCAATATGAAGGATGATGCCGCCACGATATTGATGGTCGATTCCAATTTGCAGAGAGAACACATCCTACCGAGTGAGCGGGCATTTGCGTACAAGATGAAGCTGGATGCGATAAAAAATCAAGGTGCTAGGTCAGATTTAACTTCCCGACAAGTTGTCGGGAAGTTGGAAGCCGCTGATGAAGTCGGAAAAGCCACTGATGAAAGCGGCAGACAAGTCCAGCGTTTCATTCGGCTCACCAATCTTGTCCCTGAACTACTGGACATGGTGGACGAAAAGAAAATCTCTTTTAACCCTGCGGTCGAATTGTCTTATCTTGATGCAAAACAGCAGCAAGATTTTTTAGAAGCAATGGATGCTTCCCAGAATGCGCCCTCTCTTTCGCAAGCCATACGGATAAAGAAGCTGGCGCAGCAAAGCGAGTTCAGTTATGATGCTGTCTACGACATTATGAACGAGGAAAAGAAAAGCGAACTGGACACTGTGACCATCAAAAACGAAACCCTGCGGAAATACTTTCCGCGCAGTTACACGCCCCGGCAGATGGAAAGCATCATCATCAAGCTGCTCGACCAGTGGCAGCTGAAAAAACAGCAGGCAAAACAGAAGAAGCAGGAAGAAGCGCGTTGAGCGCAGACTGAACTAAGAGACCCGATTCGGGTCTTTTTATTTTGCAAAAATAACGGAGGAAACGCCTATGAACAACACGATTGATTTCAAGACCGCAAAGACCATCGACAGCATGAGCAAGAAGCTCGACCACATCGACGATGCCGTGACCGGCTTCTTCTCAATCATGCACATGGCAATGAAGAACGAGCTTGGCAGTGCAGAGCCTTATTTCGCCGCAACCTCGCCGGTTCTGGATTTGACGGTTATCCGTCCTGACGATGCGCCGCACATTTTGGCTTGCTTCGACGAAGCAGATGAGGGTATCGGCATCTCTGAGAACGAGCCGCTGGGCTTCCGTTACAATCCTAAACAGGTTGTCAAGCTGATGGGGCAGCGGTATCTGGTCGGTCCGGTCATTTTTCACCGCTTCGATGAGGATGGCAACTTCGCATCTCTGACGATGGGCGATATGTACACCATCCAGAAATATCTGGAGACCAAGAGTGTCACCCTGATGATCGACCGAGACAAACTGACCTGCATCTGTATTGACTGAGGTGTGCCATGCTGAACTTTTTTATCGGTTTCGCATTTTTTGAAGCAGGTGTCTTTTTCGGCTTCTTCGTGGCGGCTCTGTTGAACGCCGCCCGTGTCGGGCAGGAGATCTCTATCAAATTCGAGGAGGACGATAATGGAACAGAACGAGAGCACCTTGTCGGTGCTGAAAATTGCACCGGGACAGTATCCGCAGCAGGTCGAGATTGATAACGACCTGAAAGCCTTGCAGCA
>OMGN01000786.1_pt1 | contig 20434 bp, 12 predicted proteins | sample 1674111 | NCBI WGS metagenome assembly OMGN01 (sample SAMEA103958143, study PRJEB25191) | human gut metagenome | biome: human-associated habitat [ENVO:00009003]; feature: intestine environment [ENVO:2100002]; material: feces | place: Germany | collected 2013/2015
GAGGGACTGCCTATAATGCTTGAACCTTCAGGTCCAAATTTCGCGCCCCACCCCAATGGTATGATCCGACACGAAGCGAGAGAGAGGCTTTTCATACACACTCCTTGCTACTATACAGGCCCGGTGTTCCCGCACTGGGCTTTGTCGTTACTATCCCCTTGCGGGGGCCCATCCGGGGACTTGCGCCCCGAATTCTGTTGCGCACCAGTAATCGGACAGGCGGAGGTTCTGATCGGCATCACTTGCCGTGCTGCGGGGCATTATATTCAGCTGAGTCCATTTGTCTTCCCTTGGTGTTTTTTTCCAAGATTGACAAAATCCCGCGGTTCAATCAGGGCTCTTGAGCAAGCTCAAACAGACAATCATCGCGAGTTCTAGCCGCAAAAAACCCGCCCCAACCGAAGTCGAAGCGGGTTGATACTAATCAGTAAATCTCAGGATGAGATTGTCAGATTAGAACTTGTGGCGCAGGCCGATCATAGCAGCAAAGATTGTAGGATCCTGATCCTTGTACTGGCTGTCGCTGTATTCCAGGCTGTCCTGAGCATACGTCAGGATGCCATAGACGTTGGTGCGCTTGGAAAGCGGATAGTCGTAGCCAGCGGAAACGATCCAGCGAGACATTTCATCGCTGTCCTTGGTTGCTTCAACGCTGTCAGCAGCTTCTGCGTCCAGGTAGGCTGCGCCAACGAGGACGTTGCCACCAGCAACCGGAACGCTAGCAGACAAACCAAGGCTCCAACCCTTCATTGCACCAGCAAAGCCGCTCTTATAGGGATCAGCAGTGGTACCCGTGCCAGTATGGAAGTTGTACTCATCAGCAGCCATCATGCCGGTACCGCAACCAAGCTTGGAAGTCTTAATTTCGTCGAAGTACTGAACGCCGCCAAAGACCTTCACAACCTCGAAGTCATAGTTGCCACCGAAGGTAACCGTCAGGCTGTCATCGGTGTCGGTAGCCTTCGTGCCATCCCAGCTAGCGTAATTGGTCGAATCCACAGCCAAGTAGAGATTGAGCGGACCATTGCCATAGGAAGCACCGATAGCGTAGTAACGATCGCTCGAGGATTCATTTTCAACGCTGGCGTCATTCACGCTGTTGCCCATGCCGTACTGTGCAAAGACCTTGAAGCCGGCAAAGTCGGGCGTTTCATAGGCAATCATGTTATCCCACATGCCGCCACCGATAGCCCAAGAACCAGCCTGAGCGGTATAGTCCCAAGACGTACCGAAGGCGGAAAGAACACCGTACTTGGCCCAGGAGGACGTACCACCGTTGATGGAGCCCATACGGCCGAAGGCAACCTTACCGAACCCGCCCTGCAGGAAGAGCGTAGCTTCACGACGGAAGAAGTGATCGTCGTCAGCAAGAGAACCATCGTCAGAGTTGAACTGGTTTTCAAGGATAAAACCAACCGTCAGACCATTGCCAAGGTCTTCCGTGCCCTTAAAGCCGAAGCGGGAGCCAGACTGCTGACCAGACTTCATTTCAAAGCTGTCAGTGGCATCGTAACCTGCGGCAGAGGAATCAGCGTCAAAGTGCGTATAACGCAGACCGGTATCGACGATACCGTAGAGCTGCACGTCAGCAGCGAGAGCAGAACCGGCAAAAGCGCCGAGAACGGCGACAGCAGCCAAAGTCTTTTTCATTTTCAAATCTCCTGGTCTTTAAACAGACCTGCAAGTGAAATGTTTTTTGCAAAAACCGCCGGGCCGGAACATGAGACACGGACTCTTGCAAAGACGTGACTCAGCCCGGCGAAGTCCTATTGGACGGACCGATCATCGCATTCGCTCTTTTTGGCTGCCAAGAAAAATATGAAAAAAAGTGGCTCAGGGGGGGGGGATTACCCTTAGACAAAAAACAACAACATGGCCGTTGGCTTGATGCTCAAAAAAACTTGAAGGGGCTGTTCCTGTCGGGAAAAACTTGGCAATAGAACGGTTTCTGGGCGGTAATCGGTCAACAGGCACGAGCGTCTTTAAACAACGCGGTCTTCACCGTCGTTTCACCAATCAAACAGGGGGCGTCGCCTTCACTTCGCGACACCCTGAAGACATGCAGTCCGTATCGTTTATGAATTCTCACGCCGGCGTCCCCAACATTGGCAGTCGATCTTCAGTAAGTTCTCTGACTCTCGATCCTGCGCAATGGAGTGCTCCCTCATCCAAATTCTCGCCAGCTCCGAGGTTTGTCAGCTTCGTAGCACCAGTTGCCTTAGTCATTTTCAGCCCCTGCATAAAAACTAATCTTGGTGTTGACGAGAGTGTAGTCGCACATCAAAACACAAAGGCGAATGAAATGTTGTTTTGGAGTACACCTGAAACGAACAAGCAAAAACCTCCCGTCAAATGTCCATCAGAACTACAATCCTTGGATATTTGAACATTCCTGTTCTGAAGACACCTTTATCGAACACGTCATTCACGAGATCGCCCATGGCCACTGCCGCAAAAGTTGCTTACGCCAGAGTCAGCAGTCAAGATCAGAATCTTGATCGTCAGCTTGAGGCATTCAAGCTCATTACCCCTGACCGTATCTTCACCGACAAATTGTCAGGCAAGAACATTGACAGACCAGGGTTTCAGGACATGATGGACTACGTCCGCGATGGAGACCATCTCTACGTCGCCAGCATGGATCGTCTGGCTCGCAACCTCAAGGATCTTTTGGAAGTAACTGAGTCTCTTCAGAAGAAAGGCGTGGCGGTGCACTTCCTCAAAGAAAATATTTCCCTGGATCCCACAGGTGATCAATCTCCTATCGCGAAGCTTCTCCTCTCCATGATGGGTGCTGTTGCTGAATTCGAGCGTTCACTCATCCGTGAACGTCAAGCTGAAGGCATTGCCATCGCCAAAACTCGGGGCGTTTATAAGGGACGGGCACCGATCAGTTCCGACCTGATTTCTCAGGCCAAAAAAAAGATTGCGATGGGGGTTCCCATTTCCCGTGTTGCCAAGAATCTCAAGATTGGACGCACGACAATCTACAAATACTTAAAAGAGGCTCAAGCACCGGAGCTGCGAGCTTGAAAAGACAGGAAAGAGAACAACAGACCTCGCTGGAGAAAAAAATGAAGCCAGAAGAGCTCGCCAGAGTATGGATCGACAACAAGCTTGAGGAAAGCGGTTGGCTGATTGTCAACCGTGACGAATATCGCCCCGGGATGCCAGCAGTGGCGATTCGTGAATTTCTTCTCAAGGGACAGCACGAGGCCGACTACGTTTTGATGCTCAACGGCAAAGTTGCCGCCGTGCTCGAAGCCAAGCGAGGTGAAATCCGACTCGACGCTCCAGAACTGATTGCTCAGGCCGAGGGCTACACCAAGGAGCTGTTGCCTTGGTATCGGTTCTGGGAGAATCCGATCAAGCTCATCTATCTGTCCAACGGACACGAGATAGCCTTTAAGGATGCCCACAAAATCGGAAGTGCCTACCAAAAAATTTCATCCTTTCCCCGCCCAAAGGATTTGGTCAAATTGCTCCGAATCAAAGATCCCTACGCGGGACTGCCAGTCCTTAACAGAGGAAGTTTGCGAGCCTGTCAGTTTGAAGCCATTGTGAACTTCGAGCAGTCTCTGCGAGAAGGCAAGCGGCGCGCTCTGATGGTGTTGGCGACCGGTGCGGGGAAAACCTTCACGGCGTGTGCCATCGCCTACCGTGCCTTGACGTACACCAGTGCGGACCGGGTTCTGTTCCTTGTGGATAGGAATAATCTTGGCGCTGCTGCTTTGCGGGCATTCGGAGAGTTTGAGGCACCGGGAACTGGTAAAAAATTTTCAGAAATCTACGGCGTTGAAAAACTCGGCAGACAAGACATGGACGGAAGCGCACGCGTCGTCATCAGCACGATTCAGCGGCTTTACTCGGTCCTGTCCGGACAAACCGAAGAAATCGACGAGCCGACTGAGGACGCAACGGAGCAGCCAGACGACAAAAGCATCCCGCTGCCGGAGAATCCTCGGTTGCCGAAGGACTTTTTTGATCTCATCATTATTGACGAGTGCCATCGGTCCATTTATTCCAGTTGGAAGGCCGTCCTCAACTATTTCGATTCGGCCGTTTTGTTGGGCATGACGGCGACGCCGATTCCAGAGTCCCTGGCCTTCTTTGACGGCAATGTCGTGGCTGACTACACGTTGGAGCAATCCATTGCCGACGGCGTCAACGTGCCGTGTCGGATTTACCGCATCAAGACAAAAATTACGGAAGAAGGCGGAACCATCAAAGCAGGCGAGAAGGTCGAAGTCAAAGCCAATAAGACCGGTGAGGTGTGGGAACGGACGGCAACGCAACCGCAGGAGTTCAAGAAAACAGAAGTCAACCGGAGCATCCTTGTTCCAGATCAGATCCGCAAGATCCTTCAGGAATACAAGGATATTGTGTATACAAAACTCTATCCGGATCGCGAGCCCAACCTTGACTACCTGCCCAAGACGCTCATCTTCGCGGCTTCGGACAATCACGCCAAGAAAGTCGTAGAAATCGCCAAGGAAGTTTTCGAGCGGACGGACGAGCAGTTCGTCCAGCGCATTACTTACTCGGCCGAAGACAGCAACGCCCTCATCAAATCTTTCCGCACGGATCCGGCCTTCCGCATCGCAGTGACGGTAACGCTTGTGGCAACCGGAACCGACGTGAAGCCCTTGGAGGTTCTGATCTTCCTGAACGACGTTCGGTCGGAAACGCTCTACACGCAGATGAAGGGGCGCGGCGTGAGAACGATTTCCAACGATCAGTTGCGCAACGCAACGCCGAACGCTTCAAAGAAGGACTTGTTCTATCTGATTGATGCCGTCGGTGTCACGGAGAGCGAAAAAATCGTACCAGGGATCGGCGGGGACTACGAGATCAATCCTTCTCTCGAGGCGCTTCTTGAGAGAATGTCCCACGGCTATGTACCCGACGACTACATCGACCTTTTGGCGGGCAAGCTAAGTGCCATTGGGAATCGAGGGGAAAAAGAGGAAGTCGAAGAGTTTCGCAAATTGGCCGGATTTTGGCCGCAGGAGTTTGCCGGCGAACTGTACGAGGCACTGAAACGCGGGAATCTGCCGCCGTTTAGTGACGTCAATGACGAGAACAGAGAGCGCATGCATCTCTTGTCTCCGCTCCTGGAGAACATAGAGGCACGGAAAAAGATCGTGGAAATTGCCAGGGGCTACTTCAAGACGCTAAATGACACGAAGGATGAAATCGCTACCTCCGGATTCAGCCAGGAGGAGGCACAAAAGTCAACAGATGCCTTTGAGCAGTACGTCCGTAATCATCACGATGAAATTCTGGCTCTGCAACTGATCCACAACGGGCGGGCTGGAGAATTGTCCTCCGACGACTTGCAGGATCTGAACCAGAAGTTGTCGGAGGCCCTGCTGTTTTTCAATGTCGTCCGGCAATGGAATGATTACGCCCTGCTAAGGCCGAAGAGCGTTCGCAAGTTGTCGGGCGGAGAGGAAACGGAGGCTCTGACTAACCTGATTCAACTTGTGCGCTTTGCTTACGGGCAAATTGAGGAGCTGTGTTCCCTGCCCTCGTTGGCGGCGCAACGATTTGAACTTTGGTGCGGCCAAAAGCAAAATGAGCTCCCTCTAACGCCGGAACAGAAGGAGCTCTTCAGAACCGTCGCCAAATACATTGTGGTCAACGGCGCCTACACATTCCGATCTCTGAGGATGCTTGACCCCAATCTCGCCAACCGGCTTGTTGCCTTTTTCGGCAGTGCTGGTGCGGCCAACGATCCCATTCTTTCTCTTAACGCTTTCATGATTTGACATCAACATGGCTAAGGAAACGCAAAACAACGAATCTTCTCTCATCAAAAAGGTTTGGACGCTGGCCGACATCTTGTCCGGGCAAGGCGTGGCGTACACGGACTACGTGACGCAGCTGACGTATCTTCTCTTTCTGAAGATGGATCAGGAATCCGAAGATTTTTACGGAGAACCGTCCCGGTTGCCGAATGGATTTCAGTGGAAGGATCTGCGCCGAGAAAAAGGCATGGATTTGGTAAGGCTCTATGAGCATATCCTTGCGACCCTGAGCAACTTCCACGGACTGGTAGGAACCATCTTTGTCAAGGCTCAAAACAAGATCACGAGCCCGGCCTACTTGGAAAAAGTCATTGAGTTCATCGATCGTGAGAAGTGGCTGATCATGGACGGCGACGTCAAGGGCGCCATCTACGAAAGCATTCTGGAAAAGAATGGTCAGGATAAAAAGAGCGGTGCCGGCCAGTACTTCACACCGCGAGCATTGATCCAGGCCATGGTGGATGTCGTGGATCCCAAGATCGACGAAACGGTCTGGGATCCGGCTTGCGGAACCGGCGGCTTTTTGTTGGCGGCCTTTGACCACATGAAGGGGCAGTCTCATGTTGCGGACAAGCAAAGGTTTTTGCGCGAAAAAGCTCTGCATGGTCAGGACAATACGCCGTTGGTCGTTACGTTGTCCTCCATGAATCTGTATCTGCACGGCATAGGGACCGATCGCTCTCCAATCGCTTGCGGGGATTCGCTGATGGAGCTTCCCAACGTGCTGGCAGACGTGGTGTTGGCCAATCCTCCGTTCGGGGCGAGGCCGTCCGGATCCGTCCCCATTGATCGCGGCGACTTTATTGTCGACACGAACAACAATCAACTCAATTTCCTGCAGCACATCATGTCCCTTCTTAAGCGAGGAGGCCGTGCCGGCGTGGTGCTTCCGGACAATGTCCTGTTCGAACGTGAAGGCGCCAAGATCCGCGAAAAACTCCTGAAGGACTTCAATCTGCACACCATCCTGAGACTGCCCACCGGCATCTTTTACGCCAACGGCGTCCAGACCAACGTGCTGTTCTTCGTCAAAGGCGGACCCACGAAGGATGTTTGGTACTATGACTATCGAACCGGAATCAAGCACACATTGGCTACGAAGCCGATGCAGCGCAGCAATCTCGACGAGTTTGTGCAGTGCTATCACAGTGATGACATCTCAAAACGCGTAGAACTTTTTGATGCACAAAACAATCCGAACGGGCGGTGGCGCAAGTTCTCAGCCGAGTCCCTACTGCAGAGAGACAACGTCAACTTGGATCTACCGAGCTGGTTGCAGGAAGAAAAATCCGAAATCGAAATGCTCGACATGGATCAACTTTTGGATCGGATGCAGAAGCAACTGCAGGTGTTGAATTCGGCTTTTGCTAACCTTCGCAAGGAGCTCAAAGATGAACTTTGATATCTTGCGGCAAAAAATCCTGGAGAAGGCTATCCGTGGGGAGTTAGTTCCTCAACTAGAGAGCGAACCTGAGGTAAAGCAAATCGGTGAAGCTCCGGAGGATGTGCCATTTGCGATTCCGGAGAAGTGGAAGTGGGTAAATTTGCATTCCACCCTTAAAGCCATCTCGGATGGCAGTCACAATCCTCCCCCCAATGTTGGACATGGAGTTCCAGTTTTAAGTGCTAAAAATGTGATTAACGGCATTATTGACACTAACTCTGTTACTCGATGGACAACTGAGGAGCAATGGTCCATAGAGGATAAAAAGATTCACATTCAGTCTGGAGATGTTCTTCTAACTATTGTTGGCACTATTGGAAGAACTGCCGTTGTGCCTAACGACTGTGAAAAATTCATGCTTCAACGCAGCGTCTGTGTAATGAAACCTAAAGAGTGTGTGAATCCTGAATTTTTAGCATTGATCTTAAATTCACCTTCACTGTTCGAATGGATAATGGATCATGCGTCTGGTACGGCCCAAAAGGGTATTTATTTGAAAACGGTAAAGCAGATACCAATTCCCCTTCCCTCCATAGAAGAACAACGCCGTATCGTTACAAAGATCAATCAACTTTTTGAACAGATTGACTTCGCTGAAAAAGCCTACGATGAGCTCTCGGGCCCTCTCGCCGAGCGCTTCCGTCAGTTGTGTCTGGAGAAGGCCATTCAGGGCAAGTTGGTTCCACAGCTAGAGAGCGAACCTGAGGTAGAACAGATTGGTGATGCCCCAGAGGATGTGCCGTTTGAGATTCCAGAGAAATGGAGATGGATGCAACTGAACAAGGTAGGGCAAATTGTTGGTGGTGGTACGCCAAAAACTAGTTTGTCTGAATATTGGGACGGTGGAACAATTCCTTGGTTTACGCCAGCAGACTTGGGTAAGGTACACGGACTGTATGCGTCTGATAGCGCGAGAAAGATTACAGCGCTTGGCTTGAGAGAAAGTTCGGCAGTGATGATGCCGCCAAATAGCGTTTTGTTCTCTTCAAGAGCTCCGATCGGTCATATAGCCTTAGCCGCAGACAGTTGTTGCACGAATCAAGGCTGCAAATCGTTTGTTCCGAATGTAGGGATTGTGCTCCCTTTGTGGGGGTACTTTGCTATGAAGGCAAGAACGCCGGATATGATTGCGAGAGCGTCTGGAACGACTTTCAAAGAAATTTCAGGAAAGGGAGTTGGCGAAACTCTTGTTCCTATTCCACCACTTGAAGAGCAACGCCGTATTGTTACAAAACTCTCTGAACTTCTTAACGTTGTTAGACAACTTGAAAACTCTGTTTTGATACCGTAGTCATTCAATTATGGTCTCTAAAAAGCAGATGCCCGACAATGGCGACTGTCGGGCATTTGTTTTTCTTGTGCTGTAATTCTAGAGGCTACGGTGTCGAAATAGTTCGTTCCAATTGACTGGTAGAGTCAAGAAGTTCGTTGAGCTTTGCGACGATGCGGCGTTGTTCCTCGATTGGTGGGATGGGTATATGCAGAACTTTCAGAAATTGAAAGTGTCTGCTGTATCCTCGCTGTCTTGTTTGTCCAATCATTGACTGAAGGGCGATATAAAAATATTTTGGATCTATGGAAGATGTTTTAACATGTAATAATTTTGTTCCATCTGCTCCCACCACAAATCTAAAGTCAACGTACTTTAATGTTCTTGTGTGATCTCCAAAAATAATTATTGGCAATTCGCTGTCAGGAATCAGTTTCTTATCATCATTGCTATATCCGTCGATTTGTTCTTTTGATTGGCTAATTACTGGGTATAACCCTTGTTCAAGAACTTCTTTTGCTTTAATCTGAAACGGGCGAGAAGATATTACTTTTACTGCATCAGAAAATAGAACCCACTTCCACTTCTCTGGAATCGCGAACGGCACATCCTCTGGAGCTTCGCCGATTTGCTCCACCTCGGGTTCGCTCTCTAGCTGTGGAACCAACTTGCCCTGAATAGCCTTCTCCAGACACAACTCACGGAATCGTTCGGCGAGAGAGCCTGAGAGTTCGTTGTAAGCCTGCTCTGCACAGTCAATTTGCTTGAAAAGTTGATTGATTTTAGTAGTGATACGATGCTGCTCTGGGATGGGAGGAAGAGGGATTGGGAATGAACTTAAGACCTTTGCGCCTAAATTTGGTTGGGCAGAGCCATTACTATAAGTTGAGATCAATTTTTTAAATTGATCAGACTTAATCCATACCATTAAATAATCTTGAAAAATTTCATTTTTTGGCCGCAAAATAACTAAAGATGAAGCGATAGCGCCCCCATCAGATATAGCAAATCCAAACTTGCCTAAAGATCCACGAATGCAAAATAGACAATCTCCTTTTTTAATATGACCAGAGCGCAATCTAAAACATTGCTCTTGAGTCATAAACAAAAGATCTTTTTCTGAGATCTTTGAATTTTCCAGATTTGCTGCACTAACAAATGGATGTCCTGTATTAGTCCTCGTTAGTTTGCTTTTGGCAGGGTAGTTTTCTCCTCTATCTCCGTTTTCCAATGTCAACACCTGAGAGAATTTGACCCACTTCCACTTCTTCGGAATCGCAAACGGCATATCCTCTGGAGCTTTGGCGATCTGTTCTACTGCGGGTTCGCTCTCTAGTTGAGAAACGAAACAAAATTGAAAATACAGGCAAAATAAACGGCATTTCTATCAACAACGGAGATATTGAAATGTCCATTTCTTTTTTAGCCACACTCACCAACATCAAGCTTTTTAAGCTATTTTCAATTCATCACCAAACATTAAACTCAAAACCATCACTACATCATTCAAAAGTTCTACAAACATTGAGCATAAAAGACCTCTGGCCTATATGGATAAATGAATATACCAACTTAAAAACATGGACCGACAAACATGCTTACCAACGACGATATGCTTTAGGCGAAAAATATATATTTCCCATAATTGGCTCACATAAACCAAATCAAATTTCAATAAGAAACATTGTTGATTGCCTAGAATTGGCAATGCAAAATACTCAGCAAACTCATTTAAAAGTTCTGATTGCGTTATCGCAATTTTTGCGCTGGTCCACTGCTAAACAACTACGCGATCCTAATAATCGGCTCCCCACCGACATTGAGCTAATCGAACCTTACCTGGGCTCTCGCCTACGCAAACCCTGCGGTCACCACCCTTCTGTCGATTGGCGAGATATACCCCTGTTTATTTCTCTGCTAGTTAAGGAAACCAGCATCAGCGCAAAGGCACTTCTTTTCACCATTCTCACGGTCTCCCGTCTGCAATCTGTCTGCCAAGCCCAATGGAATGAAATAAATCTCCTCCGTAAGGAATGGCAAATTCCCTCCTCCCACATGAAGGGCAAACAAGGCCATAACCGGCCACACGAGGTACTCTTAAGTTTCCAAGCGACGAAACTCCTCTATTCCCTAACTCCTTCAGGATCTAATGGATCGGGAAATTTAATCTTCTCAGCAACCGGGAATGAACTATCCGGGACTGCGTTACGTAAGCTCATTCGTAAGCTTGACAAGGTGGCACTCGAACGCGGACACAGAGGGTTCAGAGATCCTCTTCAAAACAATCGCGTAGCGGTGACCCATGGGTTCCGGGCATCTTTTGCAACATGGGCTCAAGAAACAGGGCAAGACATGTCTGTTGTCGAGCGGTGCTTATCTCACATTGACCCAAGCGATCGATACCACGGAGCTTACCGCCGAGGACAAATGATCAGTCAGCGCAAAAAACTTTTACAAGAATGGGCAGATTACTGTTATTCCGCAGTCGAACCTCCCTGTAGCTGCTGAAAAACACCAAATGTTCCTAAGTAACCATCAAACGGCAATTTCGTTTTTTTAGGGCTATGCACATCAGGAGCATCCTCAATCAAGCAGATAGATCGACCAAACGATGTTATCTGTCAATCTTGTACTCGGATGCAATTTCACCCGCAAAAAAAGTCGTTTGCTTTGATGTTCTCAGGTGCTTTCTTTCCGTTAGATCACCGAACGGAAAGAAAGCTGAAAGAAAGGAAAAAACGGCAGACATTGAGAAAACCAACACATCTGCCGTCTGAAGTAATCAGTTCCTTGTTTCTTCCCAGTCAAAAGGCTTTTATTCCTTTGCCCCCGCCGCACCCCAAACATCGCCCCAGGAGCCGGTAAGCGCCCCTTTGGCGTAGTCAACCACGCGGTTTTCAAAGAAGTTGGTGTGCGTCACGCCTAGCATCGCGTCGACCCAGTTGAGAGGATTTTTCTCCGACTTAAAGATCGGCTTCAAGCCGAGCCCCATCAGGCGACGATCGGCAATGTAACGAATGTAATCCTTGACTTCCTGCTTGGTAAGGCGCTTCATGTCGCTTACGCCGAAGGCGAGTTCAATGAAACGATCTTCCAAATCAACCATCGTTTCGGCGATCGAATAGATGCGCGCCTTGAGTTCATCGTTCCAGAGCTGAGGATTCTGCTTGATGTACTCGCGAAAGAGCATCGTCATGGATTCGGTGTGCAGCGTCTCGTCGGCAATCGACCAGGCAATGATCTGCCCCATGCCCTTGAGTAGTCCGTTGCGCGGGAAGTTGAGCAGCATCACGAAGCTCGAAAACAGCTGCATCCCTTCGGTGAAGGCCGAAAACGCGGCAATCTGGGCGGCAAGCTCGTTTTCAGACAGGCACTCGTTAAAGAACTCGTGCTTTTTTGCCATTGCTTCGTACTGCAAGAACTCGTTGTAGACGGTTTCAGGCAGACCCAGCGTTTCAATGAGATGCGAATAGGCTGCGATGTGTACCGCTTCTCGACCTGCAAAGCTCGAGAGCATCATGCGGATTTCCGGCTGAGGAAACTGCGGCAAGTACGTCGTGACGTAGGCACCCGACACGTCGATGTCGCCCTGCGTGAAAAAGCGAAGGATCTTTGTAAGAAAGTCACGTTCGGAATCCGTGAGCCTGAGCTGGAAGTCCTTGACGTCTTCCATCATCGGCACTTCTGTCCAAAGCCAGTGCATTTGTTCGCTTTGAACGAACGCATCGTAGGCCCACGGATAGGCAAAGGGCTTGAAGTAATTGCGGTTGCCCGCGAGTTTCAGTGCGCTTTTCTGCATTTCTTATCCTTCACAAGCAAGGCAGCCGGTGTCGTCGGCTACAGCCCGCATATCAATTTCGTCCTCAAGACGCCGACGGACGGCAACCTGGCCGACCTTGTCGGCTTTTCTCAGCTTGTCGCTGCGGCAGTAGTAAAGAGACTTCAGCCCCTTCTTCCAAGCCATAAAGTGGCAGGCGTGCAGATAACCGATCGGTACGTCGGGCGCAAAGAAGAGATTGACGCTCTGGCCCTGGTCAATATAGGGCTGGCGATCAGCTGCCAGTTCAATGATCCAGCGCTGATCAATTTCCTGAGCCGTCTTAAATACGTCTCTGACCTGCTGCGGCAAATCCGTGCGGTGTTGCACGCTGCCGTCGTGGGCAATCAGATCACTCCAGACTTCGTCTGTATCGAGACCGAGTTCAACCAAAACGCGTTTGAGGAAGCGATTCTTGACGATATGCGCGCCGGAAATCGTGTCCTGCCGGAAAACGTTGGCTCGAATCGGTTCGATTGACGGGCTCGTGCCGCCCGTGATCAGCGACGACGAGGCGTTAGGAGCCACGGCCATCCAGTGGCTGAAACGACGGCTGACGCCGGCAGCGGCCGCATCGGGACATGCGCCGCGCTTTTCACACAGAACCTTGTCGGCACGCTCGCATTCGTTTCGGATGTGGCGAAACATCGCCATGTTGGTCACTTTTGCGACAACGCTCTCAAAGGCAATGCCGTTTTTCTGCAGATAGGCATGGAAGCCCATGGCACCGAGCCCCACACTACGCTCGCGCATGGCGCTCAATCGCGCACGCGCAATCGTGTCCGGAGCGTGATCGATGAAGTATTGAAGCACGTTGTCGAGAAATTCCATCACGTCCTCGATGAACTGAGGCACGTGCTTCCATTGATCGAAGTACTCCAGATTCACGGACGAAAGACAGCAGACGGCCGTACGCTCCTCGTTCGTGGGCAAGAAGATTTCGGTGCAAAGGTTCGATCCGTTGATCTTGAGCCCCTGATCGGCAAGCCACTTGGGCAACACGCGGTTGGCCGTATCGGTAAAGACCAGGTACGGTTCGCCGGTGTGCATGCGCATTTCCAAAATACGCTGCCAGAGATCACGGGCACTCACCGTTTCAACCACTTTACCGGTGGCCGGGTGTTTGAGCTCCCACGAATCGTCATAGTCGGCATCACGCATACTCGCTTCGATCTTCTCCATGAAGGCGTCGGAAATATTGATGCCATGATGCAGATTGAGTGCGCGCATATTGGGGTCGCCCGTGGGCTTGCGCATCTCAATGAACTGAACGATGTCAGGATGATCAATCGACAGGAAGGCCGCGTAGGACCCGCGCCGCGTCGAACCTTGACGATACGCAAGACAGGCCGCATCGTAGACCTTGAGATGAGGCATGACACCCACGCTTTTGTCGTCAGCGTTGCGAATGCCCACGTGAATGCCGACGCCACCGCCGAGCATCGAAAGCCAGTTGACTTCGGAAAGCGTATTGACCAGCCCTTCGGCCGTATCGGGCATGTAGCTCAGAAAGCACGAGACCGGCAGACCGCGCTTGTTACGCCCGAAGCTCAAAACAGGCGTCGAAAAACTCAGCCAGTGGCGACTCGCATAGTCATAAATACGTTGCGCATGTTCGGGATTGCTCGCAAAGCTTTCCGCCACAAAGGCGTAGCGCTCCTGCGGAGATGTTTCCCCTTCTCGCATATAGCTTTCGCGCAAGCGTTGCAGCCCCAACTCGTCAAAAAGCGCATCGCGCGATAAATCGATCTGAACGGACATAACTGATTACCCGGCAAGAAAAAAGAGCTAACCGCTGATGCGCGGCGCCTCTGATTTAGATGTCCGAAAATACTATATGGCGATATGTTCGATCGCAATCACACAATATGCTGTTGTCTTTGCCGATGACTCGGCGCCAACCCGTTGATACAGCGGCAAAAATTGTCCCCGCTCTCAAAACAGCAAAACACACTTTTTGCCTTTTTCGACTGCCAAAAATGACAGTCTGCGTCTTTTCGCATAATGAAAGCCACGTAAAGCGTTCTTTTTCTACCGAGAAATAGAAGTTCAGCAGTAGAAGGAGGTAGAATGCGGGTTTTCCTGCTTGTGACGGGAGGGGTGATTATTCCCGTCATTTTTGTCTGCCAAGTACAAGAAACTTTGTGACGCTGTCGGCAAAGTGTTTCGTCGCAATCCGGACCGACGTTCTGATTTCGCGCAACGTTCCACAACATTTTCCCTAAAAACAGATCACTAGAAAGTTTGCTTTCCATCGAACTTTCATCAAGTTTTCATTTGCTCTGCAGATAAAGCACCTAAACTCTAGGCTGTCTCTTTCCTGCCTAAAAAAACAACAAGGACAGAGCGCATAAGTAGCCGTCACCGCTTTATTGTCGTTTGAGCGCTACAAAATCAAACTCTCGGAGCCAAAGTCGTCATGGACTTTCTTAATCATCTCGTCAGTGAGATCAACAGTGTCCTTTGGGGCGTTTTCTGCCTGATTCCCTTGCTGTGCGGCACGGGCATCTTCTACAGCATCAAGCTTCGTTTTGTGCAGGTACGCAAGTTCGGCCTCGCCACGCGTTTACTGTTCGGCGGCGCCACACTTTTTGGCAAGCGTGCCGATAAAACGGGCATGAGCTCATTCCAAGCTTTGGCTACCGCCATCGCTGCTCAAGTGGGTACCGGTAACGTTGCGGGTACGGCCACTGCTATCGTCTCGGGCGGCCCCGGCGCCTTGTTCTGGCTGTGGGTTGCCGCCTTCTTCGGTATGGCCACCATCTTTGCCGAAGCGGTGCTGGCTCAGACCTTCAAAGGCAAAGACGCCAACGGCCACGTGGTCGGCGGTCCTGCGTACTACATCACCAAGGGTATGGGTGAAAAATGGCGTCCGATGGCCGTCTTCTTCTCTATCGCCATCATCATTGCTCTGGGTTGCATCGGCAACATGGTGCAATCCAATTCGATTTCCAACGCCATGCACACGGCTTTCGGCGTTCCGCTGGTCATCACCGGTATTGTGACAGCCATTCTCGCCGGTGCGGTTTTCTTCGGCGGCGTCGCCCGTTTGGCGTCTGTGACTGAGAAAATCGTTCCCTTCATGGCCGCCATTTACATCATCGGCGGCTCCTACGTCATTGCTTGTCACGCCGGAGAACTTGGCAATGCGTTCCGTCTGATCTTTGTGGCTGCATTTGATCCTCAGGCAGTTATGGGCGGCGCACTCGGTCTGACGGTTGCCAAAGCCATGCAGTTCGGCGTTGCCCGCGGCTTGTTCTCCAACGAAGCCGGTATGGGTTCCACACCTCACGCTCACGCCGTTGCCAAAGTAGAGCACCCGGCCGAACAGGGGCTCGTCGCCATCTTCGGCGTTTTCGCCACCCTGATCGTTGTTACCTTCACGGGCATCGTGATTCTCGTGACCGGCGTACTCGACTTCCAGAGCACCGGCATTGCGCTCACTCAGAAGGCTTACAACGTGGGGCTGGGTTCGTTCGGCGTAAGTTTTGTTGCTATCTGCCTCTTCTTCTTTGCCTATTCAACGATCATCGGCTGGTACTTTTTTGCCGAACAGAACGTGCGCTTCCTCTTCTCTGAAAAAGCGCTCCTTCCCTATCGCGTGATTGTCTGCGCATTTATCATTGTCGGCGCCACGCTCAAGGTTGATCTGGTGTGGGCACTGGCCGACCTCTTCAACGGCCTGATGGTCATTCCCAACTTGATTGCATTGATTGCTCTGCACAAGGTTGTCGGCAACTGCCTTGATGACTTTGAAGCCAAGTTGGCCAAATACGAGAAGACACAACAAAACATCTCTCGCAGTTAACGAGAGTTCTGCCGCAGTCAGCACGAGGCGCTTTCTTCACGAATGCGCCTCGTTTTGTATCTGCTCACAGTGATTCAGTACGAACATCAAACAGACATGGCCGCTCAAACGACTCGGAGCAATCGCGACCCACAGTTCCTTGTAATAGCTGTGTCTAGGGATAATCGGATACCGTCAAAATCCACGAGTTCATCCGTTACATCTTCGGCCTACATCGAAAAAAAGGGCAAAGCCTAACACTCTGCCCGTCCGAGAAATTTCGGAATTCCGGGCTATTAGAAGCCCGGAATTCCGATGAGGAGACAAATTATTTGCCGAGTACCTGAGCAGCGGCGTTTTCACCGGCCAGGCGACCGAACGTGATGGTTTCACTGATCGAGTTGCCGCCAAGGCGGTTCTTGCCGTGCACGCCGCCCGTGACTTCACCGGCCGCATACAAGCCGCCGATGGGCTTGCCGGAGGTGTTGATCACCTGTGTCTTGCCGTTGAACTTCAGGCCTCCCATGTAGTAGTGGATAGCCGGCGTGATTTCGATGGCGTAGAACGGAGCCTTGTCGACCTTGAGCTTGGCATTCAGACCCGGACGATTGAAATCAGGATCCTTGCCGGCTTCGGCGTACTTGTTGTACTGAGCAATTGTCGCTTCAAGGTTCTTGGGATCGATGCCCGCGTTCTTGGCAAGTTCAGCCAGCGTCTTGCCTTCCTTGGCGAGCCCAAGTTCGAAAGCCGCACCGGTTTGCTTGACACTCTGACGAACCTTATCGTCAAAGATTTCAAAAGCCGTGCCACCGGTTTGCTTCGACACAGCAGCACTCGTCACGTCGCGCGTGGTGAGTTCGCTGATAAAGCGCTTGCCTTCGCGGTTCACAAACACCGCACCTGCTCCGCGCACCGTTTCGGAAACAATCACGGGGCTGCCGACCAACAATGTCGGATTGAGCTGAATTTCCTTGGCATCGACCACAGCCGCGCCAACCTTCTGTGCGAGCACCATGCCGTCGCCCTGGCTGCCCGGCTGATTGGACGTCTTCACATCCGCGCTGATGTCCGGACGCAGCGACTGAACGAGCTTAGCATTAGCGCCGATGCCGCCCGTAGCCAAAACCACAGCCTTGGCATTGATGCGATACAGGCCCGAATGCTTGCCTTTGATGAGCGCACCGGTCACATTGCCCTTGTCGTCGGTATAAAGCTTGACCATCTTGGAGTTCAAGCGCAGATCAAGATTGGTTTCCTTAGCGTGATCGCGGAAGAACTTGGAAAGATACGGTCCCACGAAAACGCCGCCCGCAGGTCCGTGCATGCGAGCTGCAGAGGCACCGCCGCCGCGGCCGACGTGCGAGAGCACGGCTCCTCGATCGGCAAGCCACTTGATCGAATCAGCGGAACGTTCGGCCAGAATTTTGGCAAGCTCGGGATTGCTCACGTTCTTGCCGCCCTTCATCGTGTCTTCGAACATCAGCTTGGCATTGTCCTCAATGCCTTTCTCCTTCTGATAAGGAGTGCCGGCCGCATTCATGCCGCCAGCTGCAAGCTGGCTGTTGCCGCCCGGCACCGCCATCTTTTCGACCATGATGATGTTCTTCACACCGGCTTCCTGTGCCGTAAAGGCTGCCACAAAGCCTGCCGCACCGGATCCGACCACCAGAATATCGGTGGTTTCCGTCCGTTCGGGCTTGGCGTTGTCGTACTTCGTCAGATCTTCATACTGAGAAGCCGGCTTGGCACCCTTGCCGAACTTCATATCCTTCATGGACGGGAAATCATGACAGTTGGTGCAGTACGCAACGGAAGGCGTATGACCGGAATGGCAGGCCGTGCACTGAACGTCACCCAAGTGACTCTTGTGCGGATTGGGCTGATGCGGCTTTTCCGTTTTCTTGACCAATGCGTTGGGCTCGTGGCACATCACGCATTGCTTATTGATTTCCGTTTCCGAATCACTGACCTTGTCCGTGGTGTGACACATCTGACAAGAGATTCCCTTCTGGTTGTGGGCACCCGCCAAGAACGAGGCTTTGTCTCCCTGCGAATAGGATTTCGTCATTTCGGCTGAAAACGCATAGGCGCCGGACGACAAACCGAGGCCGAGAATAACCGCACTCGCCAAAATGGTCAGTCGTTGGAATTTCATCTTTCTCTCCTTGCTTTATTGTTTAGCAAATCCGAATCCCTCTCAGAAACTCGAATTTTTTCGGCAAAGTCCAAAATCAGTTGGGGAGCTAATAATTTCGGACTTCTTACGGGCATGTTAAGCTTAGGAAAAGAATTCATCCATCAGTCTTTTTCAAAGGTTGCGTTCGGAATTTCCGAATGAATCGCACCTTTTTTGCTTTCGCAATGCAGCACTTTTCCTTAATTGATCTCAAAACATTTCGCGCCATGGCCGACGAAGGCAATCTCACGCGAGGAGCTGCACGAGTGCATTTGAGTCCCTCGACCGTCTGCGCCCGCATCAAAGGACTCGAGTCAAGTTTGGGGGTGCCTCTTTTCACACGATCGGCACAGGGTATGGCAGTAACGCCTGCCGGCGAAATCGTGCGGCAGGGAGCTCTTCGCATTGAGCGCGACATTGATGGCATGCTTCGCGATCTCGAGCCTTTCGTGAGTCGCGAGGCCGGCACGCTTCGGATCGTCTCTAACTACGGCGCTGCCATGAACTTTCTGGCCGATGGGCTGGCGCGTTTTTTGAAGGCACATCCTGACGTTTCGATCTCTCACCATCGCTGTTCTTCACGCGACGTGGTCGAGGCCGTTGCCGAAGACAAAGCCGACATCGGCCTGAGCGCCTTCGTTGGCGACTATCCGGGCGTTACTTTCATAGACTACGCCCGCGACGATCTTGTGGTGATCGTAAGCATCGATTCCCCGCTGGCGCACCGTGAAGCATTGGATTTCGCCGAATGTCTGAACGAGAACTTCGTCTCCCTGAGCGAACACGTCGAAATGCAGCGTTTCGTCGACGAAAGAGCGAGAGAACTCGGCCACAAGCTCGTTCCCAAGGTTCGCGTCTCCAATCAACCAATCCTCTTTCAGATGGCCGCCGCAGGTGTTGGAATCGGCATTGCCAGCCGCGTCGCTTTCGAAGCTCAGCCCCACCCGCGCGCCCGTGCGGTAAAGCTCACCAACGCCTGGGCGCAGCGCCACATTCGAATTGCGATCCCTGCGCAAAAGGAACGGCAGCTTCGTTGGGCCACGGAGCTCGTCGAAGCGCTGAGAAACGGCACCAATTTCACAATCCCTCAATCAAACTGAATTTTTTGAAAATTGACCGCTGTTTCGCTCGGCTAAAATCGGGCGCATTACCAAAACAACCGTTTCAAGCTTCGTTATCAGCCCAATTTCGAAACCACCGTGAAAACCATCGACAACCTCGAAGCGTGGGAGGTGCTCGTCGTTGCCGCCCGTACGCGCAGTCTCTCGCGCACCGCTATTGTCCTTGATCTTGATTTGCCCAAGGTCTCGCGCCTTCTTCACAACCTTGAAGAAGAGCTCGGCTTCGCGCTCTTTGACAAGTCTCACCGTCCGATCTCACCCACGCCGCGCTGTGCCGAACTCGTCAAGTCCGTCGAACCTCTTGTCACCGGTTTTCGCAATCTGGAAATCTTCACCCGCAATCATCTGACGGACAAACTCACCATTCGCTTTGCCGCCCCCATTGAGCTTGCGAGATTATTTTTCTCCGAAGCCTTACTGCACTACTCGAGCGACCACCCCGATGTGGAATTTGCGATCCTGCCCGAAGTTCATCCGGATGCGATCCGGGCAGAGACGGTTGATGCCATCGTCGCTAACCGCCTTCCGCTTGATGATTCCGGCCTCGTCGTTCGGCAATACAACAGCTCCTCCACGCCGGTGTTCGCCACACCCGAATACCTGAATAAACACGGCATCCCCCAATCCCCAGAAGACCTTTCCGAGCACACCGGACTGCTGCTTAAAACCGTGGCTCATGACCCAACGGACGTTCTGTACAACGTCAGTGGCGACTGCGCGCCGATTCACTGGAAAAACACGTTCATGACGCACGACCAGATGAGTTTGAAGCAATTGCTGCTCAACCATCAGGGCATTACCGTGGACCTCTATGCCGGCCACGTACTCGAGGAACTTCAAAACAGAACGGTTGTTCCCATTCTCGAAGGTTGGGAGCGAGAAGTCTGGACAATGTGCCTGATCACTCGTCTGGAAGACGAGCGCAATTCCCCGAGACTGCGTGCGTTTGCCGAATGGTTCATGATCACTCTCGGCACTCAGATGCGAAACTTCAGCAAGCTCGCGCACA
>OMGN01000788.1_pt1 | contig 20404 bp, 19 predicted proteins | sample 1674111 | NCBI WGS metagenome assembly OMGN01 (sample SAMEA103958143, study PRJEB25191) | human gut metagenome | biome: human-associated habitat [ENVO:00009003]; feature: intestine environment [ENVO:2100002]; material: feces | place: Germany | collected 2013/2015
ACCGCACCATCCCCATGGCGATCCAGTACTTCCGCGGCGGCTATGGCCGTGTGGAACTGGCTCCCATGATGGCCTGCATCATCATCGCCATCATCCCCATCATCATCCTGTACATGACCTGCCAGAAATACATCATTGAGGGTGTTGTTGCAGGCGCTGTCAAGGGTTAAGGAGGAGTTCACCATGCGAGCATGCGGCATTCTGATGCCCGTTTTTAGTCTGCCGGGGCCCTTTGGCATCGGCACGCTGGGGAAAGAAGCCTTTACGTTCGTGGATTTTCTGGCCCGTGCAAAGCAGACCTATTGGCAGATCCTGCCCATTGGCCCCACCGGCTACGGTGACAGCCCCTACCAGAGCTTTTCCGCCTTTGCCGGGAACCCCTACTTTATCGATTTCCGTGTCCTGTACGAGCAGGGCTATCTGACCGCTGATGAGATTCCCGCTGAGGTTCCGGTTGGACCGGTGGATTATGGTGTGCTCTACCAGCAGCGCCCGGTGGTGCTGCAAAAAGCCGCTGACCGTCTGCTGGCTGCAGCCAGCGTGGAGTACAAAGACTTCTGCACGGCACAGAGCTTCTGGCTGGACGATTACGCCCTGTTCATGGCCGTCAAGGCCGAACAGGGACAGGCAGGCCTGTGTGACTGGCCGGATGACCTGCGCACCCGCCAGCCCGCTGCCGTAGCCGCTGCCAGGGAGCGCCTGGCCGGGCAGGTGGATTATTTCAAGGCGGTGCAGTTCTTCTTCTACACCCAGTGGAACGCCCTGAAAACCTATGCCAACGGCAAGGGCATTCAGCTGGTGGGAGATATCCCCATCTACGTCAGCCCGGATTCCAGCGATCTGTGGACGCGGCCGGAGCTCTTCCAGACCGATGGCCAGACCCACCTGACGCAGGTGGCAGGCTGCCCCCCGGATGCCTTTGCGGCAGACGGTCAGCTCTGGGGCAATCCGCTCTACGACTGGCCCCGCCACAAGGCCGAGGATTTCGCCTGGTGGAAGCGCCGGATGCAGCACGCTACTTCGATTTATGATGTCGTGCGCATCGACCACTTCCGTGGTTTTGAGAGCTACTACGCCATCCCTGCCGGAAACAAGACAGCGGCAGGCGGCCACTGGGAAAAGGGGCCGGATCGCGCCTTCATCAATGCCATCCACGAGACCCTGGGTCAGGGCGGCATCATTGCAGAGGATCTGGGATACCTGACCCCAGAGGTCAAGACCATGCTGGCTGCCAGCGGCTATCCGGGCATGAAGATCATGCAGTTTGCCTTTGACAGCCGGGAACCGGGCAACTATCTTCCCTACACCTACCCTCACAACAGCGTGGTCTACACCGGCACCCATGACAATGTGACCACTGAAGGCTGGCGGCAGTCTGCCAGCCCCGAGGATGTCCACTATGCCTGCCGTTACCTGCGCTGCCTGCCCGAGGATCTGACAGAGGCCATGATCTGTGCCTGCCTTGCCAGTGTTTCGGATATGGCCATCATCCCCATGGCCGACTGGCTGCATCTGGGCGCGGAGGCCCGCATCAACACCCCCAGCACCCAGGGAGCCAACTGGCAGTGGCGGCTGGACACCCCGCTTACCAGTCTGCTGGCCGAGCATATTGCCGATCTGACAGCACTGTATGACCGGATCCCGGCTGCGGCAGACCGCTAAAACGTTCCTTCTTCTTTTCTCCCCATACAAAGACGGCAGGCCCTGGCCCCTCCTTTCCGGAGGAACTGGTGCCCGCCGTCTCTTTTTGCATTATTTTCAATTTTCACACAACATTTTTTCGCCGCATCCCGCACAGGACGTTCCACATATTTCCGCGCAGAACCGTTTCTTTTTTACAAAACGGCCACAGTATCTTCACAATTCTTTCGCATTTTGGGTTTCATCGCTCTCTTGTTGTTTTTGGGCAATTATGCTATAATCCAATTAGCTTCACGTCCGCCTTTGCGCGGATTTTACGAACGAAAGGAGTTTTCCACCATGGAATTTACCTATCAGAGCACGATGCAGCTGCCCGCGTCCTATGCGGTTCTCTCCGAAGATGAAATGGTCTACACCGTTGGCGGCGCTTTTGAGCTGAATATCAACGCGCAGGATGTCCTGAATTTCACCGTCAATGTCGGTGTCAACCTGGTACGTATGCTGGGTCAGGCTGCCATCAGCAACACCATTGCCGGTATCATTGACATGCGGAACGATGGTCTGACCACGATGGGTGCCATTGAGCATTACTGGGGCCGCCAGACTCCCGTGGGCAAGACCATGACTGTGGTTGTTGCCGGTTTTGCAGGCGTTTATGTCTACTACTGGGCTAGGTCTGCTATTGAGAGCTTCCTGTCCATTTACAACGACATGCGGAACATCTACAACGAGAGCGAAGCCAAAAATCAGGCACAGGCCGCAGGTACAGCAGCTCTGGCCGCCTGAGTAAATCTTTGAAAGGAGCCTTTTATGGAAAACTTGCGTATGCCTGCATCTTATGCAACGCTTCCGGAAGAGGAGCTGCCGGAGATCTTTGGCGGCGGAGAACTGGGAGACGCATTGGACAGCTTTACGGATAACCTCCACCTGGATGATTTCTTCTTTCAGGGGGGGATCCTCTCCATCTCGATCTCGTTTGTACCTCTGCTCCTGTTCAATGTTGTTGTTTCCGGCTACCGGTTTGTAGAGAACATTTACAAGAACCTGTCCAACTGGTTCGGTTATCACGATGATACCTTCTCTGCCGTTTCTAATTTCACGGATGAAATGCGCCAGAAACAGCAGCAGCGCGGTATCTGAGTCCTTTTCCCTGTAACACGAAAGAGCTTCACGATTCCGGCTTCTGCCGGAGTGTGAAGCTCTTTTTGTTTGGCCGCTTCCAGATGTTCAAATGACCCGCAGGGCCCCCTGCTCCCGCAGACGGAGCAGATAGCAGCTGCCCGCACCGAACACCTTTTCTATCGCGTCGTGATATTTTGCCGTCAGCATACCGGGTACAAACGCCTGAATGGTCCCTGCAAAGCCGCCGCCCTGCATCCGCCAGGCTCCCCCCTGCCCCTCCAGCAGAGTCTGGCTGAGGGCAAGCGCCACCGAGAGTCCCTGATGCCGTACGTCTGTGGAGCAGTAAACGTTCTGGCACAGGGCAAAAGAGGCATGTCCGCTTTCCAGAATCAGCTGCAGGAAGGCATTGAAATCCCCACTGACCAGGGCATTCCGCTGGGCCAATGCGCAGGCATTCTCCTCAAAATAGTGGACCGCACGCAGAACAGCACGATCCCCGCAAGCCTTGCGCAGGCGTGGCAGAGCCGCCCAGAACTCCTGCTCCTTGACCTGTCCCAACACCTTACCGCCCAGACAAGCCGCCACCGATTCCATTTCATGCCGGATGGCCGCAAATTCACCGGTCAGCTCGCTGTGACTGCCCCGGGTATCGGTCACGCAAAGGGTCATGTCCGCCGGGAGCAACCCTGCCGTGTGGATCTTTTCTATCCGGGGCTTCTTTGGATCGGCAAAATCCGCAAAGATGACCCCGCCCACGGCGCTGGTCAGCTGATCCAACAGGCCGCTGGGTTTTCCGAAATATGTATTTTCCGCATACTGGCAGATCTTCGCCAGCTCCGGCGCAGTCAGGCCACAGCCATATTCCCCGTTCAGGATGGCCGCCATTCCCATCTCGAAGGCCGCCGAGCTGGAAAGCCCGCTGCCCCGGAGCACGTCGCTGGCGGTATAGGCATCGAAGCCACCCACCGTCTTTCCCTGTGCCCGGAAGCCTTCCGCAATGCCCCGGATCAGGCTGGCCGAATGGGTGCTCTCGCCCTGCTGAGGCTCGGCCTCGCTCAGATCAATGACATCCAGCTTGTTGAAGCCCCAGGATTTGACCCGGATAAAACCGTCGTCACTGGGGGATGCCACTGCGACCAGATCCAGCGTCACCGCTGCCGCAAGACCATACCCGTGCTGATGATCGGTATGGTTGCCGCCCAGCTCCGCCCGGCCCGGAGCCGAGTAGACATGCACCTGCCGCCCGGGGCCATAGTAAAGCTCAAACTGTTCCAGCGCGGCGGCATACCGCTGCCGCTGGCGGGCCAGCACCGCCGGTTCTGTGCCATAGAGCGTGCAGAGCGCTTCATCCCACTGCCCCGCAAGGATCTCCCGTCTGAGTTGTGCACTGGTCGCCATGGCCGTTCCTCCTCCACAAGCGTTCTCCGCAAAGTCCGTGCATGAAGGCTCCATGCACTTGGGTTAGCCTTATTGTACTTCATTCCGCCCTCTTTTGCAATTTGAATCCGCAAAAAATCCAATTTCAGCGCGAAAAACAAAGTTTCGGATGTACTTTTGTTGAATTTGCAGATACAGTTATGATATACTGGAATCAAGAATGCGGTCAACTGGAGGAAACGATCATGGCAGATGTCTACAAGCAGTCCTTCAAGCAGAATTACACCAATAATATTGAATTATCCATCTTCAACTGTGGTCTGGAACGCTGTGCCCCGGGCCAGACCTGGGGCCCCGGTATCCGGGATCACTACCTGATCCATCTGGTGGTCTCGGGCAAGGGCACTTTTGAGGTGGGCGGCAAGACCTTTGAGGTCGTGCCGGGGGATCTGTTCTTTGCCCGGCCCAGTCAGCTCATCCGCTACTCTGCCGATGAGCAGCAGCCCTGGGAGTACAGTTGGGTCGGCTTCAACGGTGCCTGCGCTCACAAACTGGCGGCACAGCTTCCCTTTACCGATACTGCTCCTGTGCACCATACGCAGGACCCGGAAGGAATGCGGGCAGCCCTGACCAACATCTATTCTTCCCGTGGGTTAGAGCCTCAGGATGAGGCTGCCATGGTGGGGTACCTCTACCTGTTCATCTCTGCCCTGATGAAGGAGACCAGCGAGACGCGCCCCCACAACGCTTCCTCCTCCAATCAATATGTACTGAATGCCATCAAATACATTCAGTTCAACTATTCGCACGACATCTCCATTGATGATGTCGCTAAGAGCGTGGGCGTTTCCCGCAGTCATCTGTACCGGGTGTTTATGCTCAATGTGGGCAAGAGCCCCATCGATTATCTGACCGAATACCGCATCAACGAAGCCTGCAAGCTACTGAGGGCCGGAAACCTTTCCATTGCAGAGGTCGCCATCTCGGTGGGCTTCTTTGACCAGTTCTATTTTTCCCGGGTCTTCAAGCGGGCCAAGGGGATGCCGCCCAGCAAATACATTGCCGCCCAGAGCGAAAATGCAGATGCCCCCGCTTCGGAAGAAGCCTGACCCAATCCCATTCCAAAGGAGAATTTCCATGCCCTTACAAAAAAATCAGGTGCTGACCCTGACCATTGAGCGCCTGTCCAACGATGGCAGCGGCGTTGCTCACAGCCTGGACGGCGAGGCTGTGTTCATACCCGGCACCGCCCCCGGTGACGTTGCCGCCATCCGCATCGTTAAAGATTGCGGCCGCTACGCTTTCGGTATTCTGGATGCCATTCAGACTCCCTCGCCTGACCGTATCCCGGTAGATTGTGCAGTAGCCGGCCCCTGCGGTGGCTGCAGCCTGCGGCATCTGGATTATGCAGCTGAACTGCGCGCCAAGGGCGAAAGCGTTACCGATGCTTTCCGCCGCATTGGCGGGCTGGATGTACCCGTGTTGCCGCCCCGCCCCTCCCCCGAGATCAACCGCTACCGCAATAAGGTTCAATTCCCGGTGGGCCGTGATAAGAATGGCAAGCCCTGCATCGGTTTCTACGCCGGACGCACCCATCGCATTGTACCCTGCCCCGACTGCAAGCTGCAGCCGGATGTGCTGAACGAGATCGGCAATACCCTCTGCGATTTCTTTGCCGCCCACAACATCCAGCCCTACGATGAGCAGACGGGCAAGGGGCTGGTGCGTCATGTGTTTCTGCGCCGGGGTGTCCACAGCGGCCAGATCATGGTCTGTCTGGTCTGCACCCGGGCAAAGCTGCCCCACGCAGAGGAGCTTTGCCGCACACTGACTGCGCAGTTTTCCGATATCGCCACCATCCTGATCAATGTCAACGCCAGAAACACCAATGTGATTCTGGGCAGCGAGACCCACACCCTGTACGGCCCCGGGTTCATTGAGGACACTCTCTGCGGCGTTCCGGTGCAGCTGGGCCCGTTGTCGTTCTATCAGGTCAATACCCTGGCCGCTGAGCGGCTCTATGGCATTGCCGCAGAATATGCTCAGTTGACCCCGGATGACCTGCTGCTGGACCTCTACTGCGGCATGGGCACCATTGGCCTGTCCATGGCAGACCATTGCCGGGAGCTCATCGGCGTGGAGATCGTGCCTGAGGCCATCGAAAGCGCCAAGGCCAATGCTGCCCGCATGGGTGATGCCATAGCCGCAAAGAGCCGCTTCTTCTGCGCCGATGCTGGTAAGGCCGCCTCTCAGCTTGCCGCCGAGGGCCTGCACCCGGATGTTGTGATGCTCGACCCGCCCCGCAAAGGCTGTGACGAAGCAACCCTTTCCGCTGTCGTCACCATGTCCCCCCGCCGGGTGGTCTATGTCAGCTGCAACCCCTCCACCGCCGCCCGGGATGCCAAGTGGCTGGAAGAGCATGGGTATCGGGCAGAAAAGGTGCAACCGGTGGACCTTTTCCCGAGGACGAGGCATTGCGAGGTTGTGAGTTGTTATACCAAAACGATGTAACAAACGCAACCCTCAAGCCATGTGGAGTGCGTACTCTTGATGTCAAAAGTCCAGTAATATAGTGCGGTGATTCGTTCAATATCGTTTGGACATCATTTTACAGTCTGAACCGTTTTCGTCCTTGGAAACAGGTCGAGGGCGGTTTTTGAGAATTTGGGCAATATCTAAATCGTAGCCACAGGGGTAGCAGATAATTGAGTTTCTTGATTAGATGTTTGTGCTAACAGCGAATCCGGCAACTCAGGTATCTGGGGGTATCCAGTGTAGGATTTGGATGTTATTAATCTAGGAGGCATCTATGTACTACTTAGTAGACATGTATAATGACAAGACGAACTTTATTGATGGCATCGACAGTGATACTTGTCAGAAAATACTTAATTCATCTACTATAATCAGTGAGACTTTAGAGTTTTACTACTTGGGCAAATGTGTTAGTGATTCTTTCGACACTTTGATTCAGTGGAGTTACAGTGCCAACCCAAGTAGCAATTATATTATGAGAAACTTACATACCGCAGAGCGTCTAGTTCGGGGATTTTTGTTCGAGTTGAGAACTTGCCTTGACCACATGGAAACTAAAATCAAACAAGAATATGGTAAAACATCTGAGTTCTTAAAAGTTTTTGAAGATAGCACCCATGCTACTTATAATGCACATCCAGAGTATGCTTTTACATATCATCTGCGAAATGTTTCCCAGCATTGTCAAAATATCGTTCACGGATTCAACTCTCCTACTGGAATTGGTATATCTTGTAATGTACAAAAGCTCCTCAATGAATACGATAAATGGAAGCCTGTTGACAAAGACTATATGATCAATTCTGGGGAAAACGTTGATTTATTGAAAACTTTTTCCGTTGCTTTTCAGGCTTTTAACGAAGCTCTCATTCCTGTAATTCGTTATCTTTTAAATACAAAAAACGTTGGGAAAGAGTTATTATATCTCCGGAAATGGGGCGATTCTTTGCAAAAACAGTTCCATCATGATGTACACTGCTATCACATTTTTGATCTTAAATTTCAAAACGGAAACGATGCCACCCATGAAGATTTAGATACCGGAGATGTTATTATTAACGGAACTCTAATCGACTGGGATATGGTTTATGAATTGTCAGATTCCGTTATAGCCATGCCTATCGCAAACACCTCCACAAATAATTTGCCGCTTTGATTCTGCAGCAAAAATGCCGCCAGCGTATCATGTGAAAATCCATCACACTGTACGCTGGCGGCTATGCTTTATCCTCTATTCTTCTTATTTTTCACGCAGGCACATCAATACTCAGTCCAGACTTCAGCTCCACGATATAGTAGTCATCCCAGATCGTGATTTGCCGGAGCCAGCGTTTAACCAGTTTTTCGTCAAACTCGGTCAGCTCATTGCTCTGCTGTCCGATAAAATCTTGCAACTCCTTGATTCGCTCCATCTGAATGGCCTTAGTGGTCTCATCGGAATCGGTCTGCTGTTGCAGTTCACGCAGATGGAAAATCTCCTCGGCAACATCATCGTAGGCTTCCCGGTTGTTGGCACGGTTCAACAATTCCTGTTGAAGAACCAGCAGCCGCTCTGCAATGCGGTCTTTCTGGGCAGAAGTGTCATTCCGAAGGACCTGCATCAGATTTTTCTGGAGTTGCTCCTTGTATGTAGACTTTGAACCAAGCATTTCGTTCAAGGCTTTCAAAACGACCTGTTCCAGTTCTTTTTCATTGACTGTCCGAGCATTGCAGACTGTACCGTTCTATTCCAGCCTGCTGGCGCACCGCCAGACAATGGAGCGGCAACCATGGTTGTTCCAGTGAATACGTCGAAAAACTTCACCGCAACTTCCGCAGACCACCATCTGCGAAAAGCAGTGTGTGCAACTGTACATCCGCTTTTTACCGCTGGGGCTTGCCTGCACATTCCTGCGGCGTACCAGTTCTTCCTGCACCTTCATGTAGATTTCCTTGGGGATAATGGCCTCATGGTCATCTTCTACATAATACTGAGGTGCGATGCCGTTATTGGCCACACGGGTCTTGTTCAGGATATCGATGGTGCAGGTCTTCTGGAGCAGTGCATCCCCGATGTATTTCTCATTGGTAAGGATTTTCTTAACTGTGCTGGTGTACCACTTCTTATTTCCTGCCCCGGTCAGGATGCCATCCGCTTCCAGTCCATGGCAGATCATATCCATGCTGGCACCTTCCAGATATTTCCGATAGATGCGCTTTACCACTTCTGCCTGCTCCGGGTCAATGATGAGGTGCCCCTCGGCATCCTTGGTGTACCCCAGAAAGCGGTTATGGTTCACCTGCACCTTTCCCTGCTTATTGCGGAAGTCGATGCCCAGTTTCACATTCTTGCTGATGGATTCCGATTCCTGCTGAGCAAGAGATGCCATGATGGTGATCATCACCTCGCCCTTGGCGTCCAGCGTGTTGATGTTCTCTTTCTGGAAATAGACCGCGATGCCCTTTTCCTTCAGCATACGGATGTATTTCAGGCAATCCAGCGTATTCCGGGCAAACCGACTGATGGATTTCGTCAGCACCATGTCGATATGCGGTGGGTTTCCAGAAAGTCTTTAGCATTCTCCCACGCAGTGTTTCTTTTTTCCCGAAGTTCATTGACTGTCATAAAAATCTCCTTATGGTGTAGATATTTTGATTCAAAAGGTGTACTATAAAGTCAGCACTTACGCACTGTCCTTTTCTCTGGGGTTCGTGACGGCATCCGTCATCTTGATCATGTTGCCATTGACCAGATAAAGGTTGCCGCCCTGTTCAGCAGAAATTTTTTCCATATTTTCAAGTTCACGCACGTCGTTCGCCGAGAGGAATCCATTCTGCCGCCCAACCGCATAGCCGTTCATCCGGCTCTGGTAATCGCCGCGCAGCAGGCCGTCCACATTGAACTTGATGCTGTATTCCAGTTTTTCCTTTGGGCTGAGCAACGATCTCGTCAAAGCCTGTTCCCAGCGGCAGACCCACGGGTTCAGAGTGTACTTCACAAATTCCAGTGACTGCTGCTCGATGTTGCTGAAGGTGCTGCGCTCCAGGTCGCCGATCATGTGCGGCGGCACATGGAAGATACGAGCGATCTCGTCTACCTGGAACTTTCTCGTTTCAAGGAACTGTGCCTCATTTGGAGAGATGGAAATCGGAGAATAGTGCATACCCTCTTCCAAAATTGCAACTTTTCCAGCGTTTTTACTGCCACCATAGATAGCGTTCCAGCTTTCTCGCAGCCGGGTGATATCTTTGATGGTACCGGGATGCTCCAGCACACCGCTGGGTGCTGCACCGTTTGCGAAAAACTTTGCACCGTATTCTTCACAAGCAAGCCCTACACCGATGCTGTTTTTTGCCATGGCGATGGGGCTGTATCCGACAAGCCCATCAAATCCGAGGGCCGGAATGTGCAGTACATCCTCCGGCAGTAGATAAACAGTGCCCTTTTTCATAGTGTCGGCTTCTTCGCCGCTGCGCAGATAAGTTTAGTAAAGTTGGCCTTTTTCATCTCGGTCGACCGATATCTGATTTGGCATCAGGGGATATAACGCTGTTACCTGCCCTCGGCCATCACGGATGATCTGGCAGTAACAGTTGCCATACAACAGCAAGTGCGTCATAAGCGTTTCCCGGAAAACAAAACTGGTCATCTCCGAGTTCGGCTCACTATGCAGCAGGAAGTACAGCGGATGGTCTAACGCCTTTTCCCTGCTGCCGTTTTTACCGCATTTGTACAGATGCAGCGGCACTCCTGCAATGCCCTCTGCAAGGATGCGCACGCAGGCATACACAGCGGTCAACTGCATGGCAGAACGCTCGTTTACGGTCTTTCCTGCAGCGGTAGGACCCATCAGAAACCGATACCGGCTGCTGATGGAATAATCTTCAACTTTCGGCTTGAACAGCCGATTCCAAAAACTCATATTCTCTCCCCCCCCCCCCTTTTACAAATACAGCAATCCACGGTCTTCATAGATAGAAGTTGTACTGGTGCCGCCGCAGCGCAGAGCACGGTCAAGAGCCATGACCAGAGCGACTGCGCCATCGATGCGCTCTACCGCACGGGACTTGTCCATCTTGATGTTGCCAGCTGGGTCTGTGCGCACCACCACATTGTCCATGCACCAGCGCAGCACCGGATGCTCACCATGCGCCAGTTCGCCGCTCAGCACCAACCGCATCAGCTGCTTGGTCGGCTCGCTCATGCTGCCGAAGCCCTGTCCAAAGGGAACCATTGTGAAGCCAAGGTCTGTCAGATGGGATACCATCATGGAGGAATTCCAGCGGTCATATGCTACTTCCCGGATATCGTACTTTTCGGACAAGTCACTCATGAACCGGATTATCGCATCGTAATCCACCACATTGCCCTCTGTGGTTTTGATAAAGTCCTGCCGTGCCCAGAGGTCATAGTTCACATGATCCCGGCGCACACGGAGATCCAGCGTTTCATCCGGCACCCAGAAGTACGGCAGCACCTGATACGGCTCATCATCTTCCTGCGGAGGAAATACCAGCACCAGCGAGGTCAAGTCGGTTGTACTGGACAAGTCCAGTCCTGCATAGCAGGGACGACCTTCCAACGCCCTTTCATCTACGGGTACTGCGCAGGCGTCCCACTTTTCCATGGGCATCCACCGCACAGTCTGCTTCGTCCACTGGCACAGGCGCAGCTGCCGGAATACATTCTCCTCTGCCGGATTCTGCTTTGCCGAGTTGCAGGCGGCTTCCAGCTTTTCGATGTCAATGGTGACACCCAGCGATGGATTCGCTTTCTTCCAGACTTCCGGGTCTGTCCAGTCAGCATCCATGGGTGCACCGTAGATAACTGGATAAAAAGTCGGGTCATGCTGACGGCCATCCAGAATATCCTGTGCTTTCTGGTGCTGCTGGTAGCAGACCGAATGGATGTCATTTCCGGCAGTCGTGATGATGAACATCAGTGGCTGTTTCCGGGCATCACCAGAGCCTTTTGTCAGGACATTGAATAACTTATCGTTCGGCTGATTGTGCAACTCATCAAAGCACAGGCAGTGGATGGAAAAGCCGTGCTTGGTCGGCGCATCTGCGGACAGCACCTGATAGAAGCTGTTCGTTGGCTTGTAAATGATTCTTTTCTGGGAATAAAGAATCTTACACCGTGCATCCAATGCAGGGCACAGCTTTACCATATCTGCCGCCACCATGAAGATGATACTGGCCTGCTGGCGGTCTGCGGCGGCGCTGAACACCTCTGCACGCTGCTCACCATCTCCGCAGGTCATGAGTAGAGCTACCGCAGCAGCCAGTTCGGTTTTTCCCTGCTTCTTCGGACATTCGATATACGCTGTATTGAACTGCCGATAACCGTTTGGCTTTATAATACCAAACAGATCCCGGATGATGCGCTCCTGCCAGCCCAGCAGCTTGAATGGCGCGTTATAGAAGCTGCCTTTTGTGTGTTTCAGGCATTCGATAAAACTGACCGCATAGTCAGCTTTCCGCTCATCGTAATGCGAGGTTTGTGCCATTAGGGGTGTCAGGGTATAATTCTGCAAAACTTATCACCTTCCTGTATCTCCGTCCCGTGCCTTCAGCAGGCGCTCCATCAGGTCATCCTGCGGCGTACCGTCAAAAGTCGTGGAGCAGTTCTCCTTGACGATCTGATAAATCTGATACCACAGCTGGTTGGTCTGCTTCATATAAGCCTGTGCCTGTGCCACAAAGGGCGATGCTGTTACAACACCCTGCGCAGTCTTGGTAATGAAACCGTACTGTGAGTTGATACCTTCCAGCTGCACCCACCGGGATGCGCTCATGGCGTACTGCTCCAGCAGCATCGGGTTGATGAGGGATGCACAGCTGCGCTCATTTAACCATTGCCACGTTTCTTCGTAAATTTCAGCGGCATACAGCTCTCCCATCCGCTGCTCGGCCTTGAAATAATCCTTTATCTTCGGCATCTGCGCTGTTTCCACTTCCGGTATTTTCAGCACCGTTGCCTTCTGCCCGGCTTCAATGCGCTCAGACAGCGGTTTCTTCTTGCGGCCTGCACCCGGTCGGGCACCGCCACGGTTAGCACCGTTTCGGTCTGGCATCTTCTCACCCTCATTCCTGTTTAATTTCTTTGATTTTGATTGATTTTTTCGGGCAGGAAATCAAACAATTCGCAAAAATCAAACGCCAGTTTTTACGCATATCTGCGCGGCTTTATAGCATTTTCAGTTCCGTTTTTGAATCATTCCCGGACTTTTTGAAATCCAATTTTTGTGTGCGTGACTGGACCGCCGTTTTTCAATCGTACCCACGTAGAGATTTGCACTCCCCCTTGGGTAAAACTGACGTTTGAAAAGAGACGGTTTTTCAAAGAAAATCAAAGGATTTCAAAAGATTCAAATCAATCAAACGAATTCAAAACTTTCATTCTGCTGCACCGTTCCCACCAGCATCTCGCCGCATTTTGTTGTGCAGCGCAGTATGATGGGATGCACAAAGGTTGCACAGGTTCTCTGGCGCATTCGTGCCACCTTCCGCCAGCGGCACACGATGATGCACCAGCGTTGCTTTGACATACCGGCCTTCTGCCATGCACATCTCACAGAGCGGATACCGCACCAGCTGCATCGCACGGATCGTATGCCATGCGGCGGTATGGTACCGCTCCTTGTGCGCAGGGTCACGGTAGAAACGGTTGTAGTCCCTGTCTGCTTTCTTCCGGTGCTCCGGGCAGAATTGGCTATCCGTCAGGTTTGGGCAGCCGGGATACTTGCAGGGCTTTAACGTTTTTTCTGGGCATACCTCTCACCTCTCCTATGCTCACATACTTCCGGGCAATAGAAAAGCCCTCACAGGTTTTACCCTGCAAAGGCTTCGTTGTTGTGTTCTGTTTTTGTGGACTGTTCTTTTCTCTTTGTCCAGTATAATAATACCACGCCGAAAACGCTTGTGCAACCATTTCAGTCGTAACATCGTTGAACATTCGTGAATATCTACTCTCCACTTTTTGAGAAAGCTCAATCGTTGCACATTACCCTCAGAACATTAAATCCCCACATCCCGTTTCCTTTTTGCTCTATTTTCTTGTTGCTGGTGTGTTGCCAGTTAGTTTCTCACGGAGCAATCGGAAACAATCCAGAAGTCCATTTGCAATTCGATGATTTTCCCTCTTTTCATATCCATCTATTTCTTCTCGTTGCTATTGTTGCTACTAAAAAGTAAATAGTATATAAAAGATAGGGTATTGACTGGCAACATTGGCAACAGTTCATTTTTAATCGTTCTATCATCATATTTATGTTGCTGCTTTGTTGCCGGTTCACTGGTCTTCGCTGTGTTTCTCCGCAATATTTAGGCTGGAATCACCTCGTCCTCCGGAAGTTGTACCATCTCAAGACCTTTATTCATGAGACGATTGACATGCTGAACTGTGTAATTCATCTTCTCAGCAACTTCTTTCGTACTGAGGTTTTCAAGATAATACAGCTTCAGCACTCGGCGCATTTTCGGATCTGGCACTGTATCGATTGCAGCATCTGCATGTGCAATCAGCTCGGCAAGATGATTCTTCTCAAAATCCAGCTTCTGCTGCTTTGCATCTTTCCGTTCCACAAGGAGCACAAACCCTGCCTGTGGACTTCCGGAATGTCCATCTGTCTTGCAAAATGACGTACTCCCAATGCTGGCCATGCCGTCGTCAAGATATTGGACATCCTGCTTCAGGTCTTCCACACGATCTGCCTGCTTTCTGACCTGCTCCAGATATTCTTTTGCACTTCTCATCGCATTTTCCTTTCTGCCTTTACTGGCCAACACTGTATTCTCCGATTTTCCATCAGGGCTTGCCCGTTAGGGGAATGTTAGAGTAGTTTCCTATTCTTTCTATATTTCTTATAGTATAGTAGTACCACTACTTTATCAGCTTTTTCTGCTATATAGATTTTCAACCTAATATAACCTAATACTCTCTTAACTCGCCTTCGGCGCACTGGCGTCTTCCAGCGTGTCCACATCTGCCAAGGCCGGCCTGAAATTATCGACATGGCGATAAAATCTCACGTTCTTATCCATCGGTGGCAGATAATAACAACTCTTGTTGCTGGGCTTTTTGGTCATGATCCGCTCATCTCTTTCGGCCAGTTTCTTAAGCACCTTTCCGATTTGCGATGTTGTAAGCGGCTTCAGCATAAGGTTATCTCGCACTTCAGTTACTGTATACCAATCCCACTGGCACACCGGACTATCCCACGCCAGCTTATCAAGGATCTCCGTTTCACCCGGCAGCGGCTTATTGTACTTTTCATTGTCTGCCTGTAGCTTAGTGCGTTCCTCTTCCGTCAGCCGGAATCCCTGCGGATTCGGCAGATACAGTTCCGTGTACACCTGTGCCCACATCTGCTGGAACCAGCATTCCGGGAGTTCTTTCAGCTTCTGGCAATCGATTTTTGTCGGCTCAACTACCCACCAGCGTCTGCTGCCAGTTTCATCGTTCAGAAACTCCTGCGGATTGACCGTTGCACAAAAACTGGTACGGCGTGGCTTGGTAGTAGCAACACGGGCATAAGGCTGGCGGTAGGTATCGCAGCATGCCGTAACAAACGCTTTCAACGCAAGCTGTTCACGCTTCAAGGTGCTGTCCAGCTCACCCATCTCCGCGATCCAAACGCTGGTTGCCTGGATCACTGTGTCCTTTTTGTCAAGGTCGATGCTGACACCCTCTGCGAACCACTCTGCCTTCATCGCGATTCTGGAGCAGAACAGCGTTTTGCCTGCGCCCTGCGGCCCACGAATGACCAGAACACCATCTGCACCGTAAGGGCTCATTTCATCATTCAGTGCCATTGCAACACACTGATGCAGCCATTTTCTCAGATACAGGACATACGTCTTGTTTCCTTCGACGCCCAGAATCTCTGCCAGTTCTTTAAGGCGGTCGATTCCATCATATTGGGTGGACTCGAACATCTTCTCGACCGGATTATAACGTTTTTCATCCTCGATCAGCACCAGACAGTCATCCAGTGTCTGCTTAGCGCAGGGCATCCGCCGCTTTGTCAGATAATCGTTGACCAGTACCGGCAGCACATTTGCAGCATTTCCCTTAGAGTGCTGCGGCGGCATGCCCTCGATTTCCACCTTTCCGGTGATCTGATTCAGCCGTACACAAACGCTCATCTTTTGCAAAATCTGTTTGATGGTATCGCTGGTAACAGGCTTCTTTCCTGCGTCATCTGCTTCTTCATACTCATCCGGGCTCAGATAGTCCGCTGATTTTTCAATCGTGCCATGGTAGAAAGCCCTCGCACTGCCCAGAATCGTTTTCAACTCGTCATCTTCCAGCGAATCTTCGCAGCGTTCCGATGCTTTGTAAAAGAGTGCTTCCGCCTCTGCCGTATCTCCATGCCGCTTCAGAATTTTTGCAGCATACTTGGAAAGCGTACTGTTCCGCTCACCAGTTGGAATCGTCTCTGGCAAGACGGTTCGCTGCTCCATGAAGGTATCCAACGGTGTATCTCCGTCATAAAACTCCACCTTGGGGTTCTCTACGCCATAAAGGAATCGTGCCATATCAAGAGCCGCCGGGTCGAAAGCCGGGAAATACTTCTGAACATCCTTTTTCAGCTTTGCAAGCCGCTTTTCACTCGTCATATCGTTTATAATGAAATACACATGGAACTTCGGCCGAGCGGTCTTTCCGTTCTTTTCCTTCATGTGGTTACGAGAATAGACCACATAAAACGGAACATCCGGAAACGCCGCCCGAACATCTGCCGGTGTTTTCCACTCGCTCGCCGGAATGTCTTCTGCAAGCGGATCCGGATTCGTGTTGTCGCAGTCCACGGGCAGGCAGTCAGCTTTTCGGAAAGTCTTTTTGCTGCGGTATCCCTTAATTGCATTTTTGCGAGTGTTGGTTCCATCCGCATACTCGCCACAGACATGGTCGAACTGCGCGATCTTTTCCAAGTCATCCACCGTTTTGACCTCAGCCTTGAACGGATAGCTAGTGTTCTTTTCTTTCCCTCTTACACTGCTGTACTGCAGCGTGATGGTCGACAAACTCATAGACGTCCTCCTTCTTTTCTTGTGGTGTATTCATGCCGCCAGATTTATCAGCTGCTCTTTCTGCATGATTTCAGCTTGTGTATACAATAAACTTTTCCTCTACATATCCGTACCTCCATTCTATTATTTTGCATTCAAAACCACTGAACTCCTGGAGTTCACATCCCCCTTTCCACTGCCAAAAATTAAGGGCCTTCATAAAGCGAACGATTTTCTGGCAAAAGTTGACTATTTTTGCTGATTCTTTCACACACTTCTCACATTTGCAGTCATTTCAATTGCTTTTATGTGAACTACAAAGCCGGCAACCTTTGCAGTTGCCCACGGGTTCGGCATCTGCAAAAGCCGCCTGCTATGTTTCACTGGTCACTGGATTATGCTGCTCAGTGTTCTACCGCATGTAGATAATGGTCAGCCGCAGTCTTCTCTGAACTGCAACAATTTCCTGACTCCTACCTCTCCTTTCATCTGGCGCAGAAATAAAAGCCTTCACTATGTACACCGAAATCGGGCAAAAAACAGGTACTTTTCGTCATTATTTCACAAAAGCATCACATTTCTGATCCTATCCGTACCAATCTAGTCTGTCTTTTATTATGTATAGTAGCCTGTGAGATAGCATGAAAAAAAGCCGATAGGCTTTCGACCTACCGGCTGTTCGTCTGCTTATATTCAGCTTTTGACAGTTTATATTATAGCACCGATTCACTTACGATGCAATGCGCTTTTTCTCCAATATAAGCCATTTTCTCCATTTATGCGATTATTCACACTACTATCCCAACAACCATATTTCAGATAAACCCAACTGCCGACTTCATCAAACGTAAGTCAAGGCATAAAAGATTCCGCAAGATAACACTACAGAGAAAATCTAACAAAGGATATCGTGTTTCGCTACGCCCTTTGTATTTTTGAGGGAGCTTGATATTACTGAATTTCATTTATACTTTTGACCGCTGCCACCACCGCCCTACATCCGCCATCTGCTATAGCAGCATTGCGCCATACAAACCGTTGGTTTAGAGTTCCGGCAGTGCATCCCACACCGGCAGATGGTGCAGCGCACGCACAATGTTGCACTTTTCCAGCAGAGAACCATCTCCATCGCAGACGGTGGCATACCACATGGGATTGTGCAGTTTCTGGGTCTCCGGGTCCACAAGCAGGTTTCGCTGGCTGGCATACTGGAAGTGCAGGTGGCTCAGCAGGCCGCCGATCTGGCGGGCCGTGCGGGGCGGCATGGGTTCCATGGCCAACAGGCAGCGGAAAGGCCAGTTTTCCGGCATATCTTCCGCCACAAACAGAGCGTTCTCCTTGCCTTCCAGACCTTTTTCCAACACGCTTTCCAGATGATACACCGCCTTGCCCAGACTTGCGCCATCTTCGTCCAGCCACTCGATACAAAGCTTCTCCCCTGACGCCATAATGATGTTCCAACCGCCGAGAGTGTGCGGATTTTCCGAGCTGGTGGTCACGCAGGCTCTCTGCCAGAAGGCCTTTACACCGCCGCAGAACATGGGCATTGCTGCGGCAGCTGTCTCGGCATCCTGCCATGCACGGGTCAGATACGGATCACTGCTCGTGAGATAGGCTTCAAAATTCTGCCACCGGCCCAGCCAGCCATTTGCATGGTATTCCATTTTCCATTCTCCTTTATATCGCAAATCAAAAAATAGTGCAGCATTCAAACAACATCTTTGCGACATGCAATTCAGCGTTATTGCCGTTGCACGAAAAAGCCGACTTGCTATCAATCCTGCAGGGCTATAATACGGTCGCACCAGTCGGCAGCCAGTTCTTCATCGTGTGTAATGACCACAATGGTCTTGCCCTGTGCTTTGAGTTGCTGCAATAGCCGCCCGACCTGTTCCATATTGCCTCGGTCCAGACCGCTGGTTGGTTCGTCCAGCAGGATGAGTGGTTTGTCGCTCAGCATGGCTGCTGCCACTACGACCCGCTGCTTCTGCCCGCCGGAAAGGCTCATGGGGTGGCGGTCGGCAAGGCCGTTCAGACCCAGCGCCTGCATCACGGTATCCACCAGTTTCGGGTGGGCTGCTCCCAGCAGAATTTCTTCTCGCACGCTGTCACTGAACAGCTGGTAGTTCACATCCTGCATGACCAGAAAGCTTTTGTGCAGGCGGGTCCTTGCGTTGGCCGTCTTGCCTTCCCACAGAATCTGCCCGCCCAGCGGCTCCATCAGGCCGCAGAGAGTTTTGGCCAGGGTGCTTTTACCAATGCCGTTATGCCCCATCAGGCCCACGATCTCCCCGGCAGCAAAACTCATATCTGGAAGCGCCCGGATGAGGTTGCGCCTGTGGTAACCAAGGGTCAGGTTCTGCACTTCCAGTATCGGCACCCCAGTGCATTGCATCGTCGTTTTTTGCCGCAACTTCTCCCGACACGCAGTCAGGTCCCGGGCGCGCAGACCTGCGTTCTGCAAGGTCGTTTCCGGCAAGGCGGCAAAGTCCGCAGCCGTCCAGACGGCTGTCAGCTGCCCCGCCTCAAAAAAGAAGTAGCGGTCCACCACATCCTGCACCCAGGCCAACCGGTGTTCGGCCAGCACAATGGTCATGCCCACCTGCTTCATTGCGGCGATCATATCGTGCAGCTGCCGGATGGCCCCGGCATCCAAATTGCTGGTGGGTTCGTCCAGCACCAACAGCTTCGGACCAAGCATACAGGCCGCTGCAAAGGCCACCCGCTGCTTTTCGCCGCCGGAGATCTTGAACACACTGCGATCCATGAGAGCTTCCAGATGGAACTGTGCCACCACTTCCTGTACTCTCTGACGGATGGCTGTGGGCGGCATCCCGCTGTTTTCACAGGGGAAGGCCAATTCTGCTGTGGTGTCCACATTGAAATACTGCGTTTTGGGGTTCTGAAACACGCTGCCCACCAGTGGTACATACTGCTCAATGGCTGCGCTCCCTGCCAGCAAATCGCTCACCGTACAGCTGCCGGTCAGTTCTCCGGGATAAAACATCGGGGCAAGGCCATTCAGCAGGCGGGAAAAGGTCGTTTTACCGCAGCCGCTTCGACCACAGAACAACACGCACTCACCGGGCCGAATCCGCAGTGAGATATCCTGCAACGCCGGTTCTGTGCTGTTCTGATAAGCAAAGGAAACATTGTTGCTTTCCACCAGTGTTCTCACAGCAGTATCCCCCCCTTCCACAGCAGCGGCAGCGTACACAGTGCCGGGTAGATGAAATCCCACACAGTCAGGTGCAGCTCGGTCATGCAGGTATGGGTGCCCGGCAGGCCGATGCCTTTAGTCAGTGCCGCTACCGAGAGGTCCTGCGCGACATTGTTGCCGTTCATCAGCAGCGGCATGAGGATGTATTCCAATGACTGCATCGGGTGCAGCAACAGAGCCCCCTTGCCCTCAGCGATGCCGTGCAGGGCCATGGCGTTGTGAATCTGGTGGTAGTCCTCCTGTACAGTAGGGAAGAACCGCACCACAACGGCGCACGGGATGATGACGCTTTCCGGCACATGCATCCGCCGCAGGGCACTGGTCAGTTCCCCTACCGTGGTGGTGGAAAAGGCATACGCACCGGTAATGATGCAGGGCAGCATCATGCGGATGCCCACCGACACCAGCGATAGCAGATTGAGTAGAATGCCCTCCCCTGCCAGCGGCACCACAAACAGATCAATGGCCAGCAGGCCAAAGTAGACCACACTCAACCGGATGCCGGTGCGAGTG
>OMGN01000873.1_pt1 | contig 18931 bp, 20 predicted proteins | sample 1674111 | NCBI WGS metagenome assembly OMGN01 (sample SAMEA103958143, study PRJEB25191) | human gut metagenome | biome: human-associated habitat [ENVO:00009003]; feature: intestine environment [ENVO:2100002]; material: feces | place: Germany | collected 2013/2015
AAATCAACTAGAAAAGTTAATAGAAAATAAAGAAGATTTTATATTACAAATTTCTTTAGAACAATGCCCTTATTGTCTTGAATTACGTTCAATTGAAGAAGATTTAGTTACAGAGAATAGTATTACGATATACGAATATACAGTAAAAACAAAAAATGATAATGACATTGACTATATAACATCTATATTACCATCTTTACAATATTACCCTAGTATTTATAAATTTACTGATGGAAAATTTACTAATGAGTTAGATTTATCTGAATGGAATGATTTGGAAGAAAGGCTTATAAATTGGTTAGATAAAAACAAAATCAATTAAAGGAAATAGTATGGAAAAATTATGCAGTATTAAAGGATCTAAACTCTATTTTAATGGAGAAGAATTATTAAAAATTGAGTCTATTGAAAAAAATTGAAGTGAAAACATTGCCTGTTCGACAAGCTATAAAATCACAATTATTAAATTCAATGGCTACATTTATGTCAGGAAGTTTAATTAACGGAAATGAGCAATGTATCGTTGGATTAAATATCATTCAAAAAGATAAAAAAGAAATATGGATTCCATTTCATGAAGGAAGTGTGACTCGTTTTAATCTTGATTATCATCAGTATGTAAAAAATGCTAGAGAATTAAAAGATAAAATTTTGAAATATATTATCAAAACACAAGAATAAACTAAAAGTGAATAATATTCTTACATAAAATCTATATTTCGTGATATACTCTGATTGCGATAAGACTACGTAATGTAGTAACAGAAAAGAGGAAGCTACCAACTTCCTCTTTTTTTCTAATATTAGATACCTAAAAATAAATGGCAGAACAAAGCAGCAATCAATGCACCTACAAAAGGAGCAATTCCTGGAACTAATAGTCCATATTGCCAATCATTATTGGCTTTATTCTTAATAGGTAATAATTGGAAGGCCAAACGAGGTCCTAAATCACGAGCTTGATTCATCGCAAATCCAGTTGTTCCTCCAAGACCCATACCAACAGCCCATACAATAAGTCCAACACCAATAGGTAATTGTGTTTCATACTTTGTAGCAACCGCTAAAATGGCACTCAAGAAAATAGTTGTAGCAATTGTTTCGACAAAGAAGTTTCTTGGCAAATTTCTGCAGTTTGGATTGGTAGAGAAAATATTACGAATGGCGATTGGGTTCACATTTCCTTCGCTTTCTGTAAAGTGATCCTTATACATCACATAACAAATCAAAGCTCCTATAAGTGCACCTAAAAATTCGGCAACAACGTATGGAATAAAACTAGTCCATGGAAGCATACCTAAAGCACATTGTGCAAGTACCATGGCAGGATTCATACAGACTCCACCAAAAATATATAGACAAACACTGATGCCAAAGGCCCATGTTGTGATCGCAAAGATGTGTCCACTTCCGTGATATTTAGTGTTTGTCAAAACTTCATCGCAGTGTACACCGACACCAAATAAAATCATAAGTCCTGTTGATAAAAATTCCGCAATTAAATTGTGTAACATAAATTCAAATTTCCTTCCTTAAATATTTACAACGACACCCAAGCCATCAGGAATGACGGCAACTTTGGCATCTTTTCCTTTTATTTCAAACGCTTTTTGTAGCGCTTCATCTACAGTTGTAGCTAAATCCATATGCATATCTTTCACAAGTTGAGGATCTACTAAATCGGAAACCAAAATAACTTTATGATGAGCTAGAATACGTGCACAGATTTGTGATGTCCATTGATCTGGAACGGTTTCTAAACGAGGTGTATGAATAGCTTTTTGTTCAAATTTTTCTGGATCTTTAACATCTGCAATGTTATGGTAGAATCCAATACCTCCATGTCCATCACGACAACCTGCAATCATGATGATAATGCCATCTGGATTTAATGTAGCTTCAGCAGCTGTCATTCCTTTGATTGCCTGATAAATATTTTGATCCAAAGGATATCCACCATTCGTACTGATTGCGATATCACAATCGACTTTATTTACACTTGCCAAAGAACGAACAAAATCACAACCTTTTTCATGTGCTTTTTCCATGTCTCCGGCAAAAGAACCAATAATTTCATGATTTCCATTTAATACAACATTGACAATAAAGGCTAGTTTGGCTGTTCTTGCCGCATATACCATATCTTCATGAATCAAATTGTGCTGCAAATTTCCTGGACGTGACATTTTATCATTGATAAATTCACCACTGTGATTTGCCATAATTGTTTTATAAGATGCAATGCCTGGTAACACAGATTTTCTTCCTCCAGAGAATCCTGCAAAGAAGTGTGCTTCAATAAAGCCTTCAGAAATCAATAAATCAGCTTCAGCGGCAACTTTGTTGATAATGCAGTCTCCTCCACTTGGTAATTGTCCAATTTTTACCATGGAAGAATCATCTGTAGATACGTGCATAACAATTTCTTCATTTTTTACAATGTCTTCTCCATATTTAGCTACAAGCTCTTCATGAGTACTTTCTCTATGAAATCCTGTCGCAACTAAAATACGAATACGTGCATCGGGTGATACACTACGAATTCTTCTTAAAAGAATAGGTGTAATAATTTTTGAAGGTACTGGACGCGTATGGTCTGAGCTGATAATGACAATATTTTTCTTGCCTTTGGCAAGTTCTTCTAAGCTTTTTGAACCAATGGGATTATTCAAAGATTGTTCCACAATTTCATTTTCTGAAAGTGTAGTTTTATAATCACTTTGTCTTCCCTCTAAAACACCAGCTAAATTCTTATCTTCTAATTTGATTTTCATTTGGCCTTTATCATAAGGCACATTCATTTCAAACATTTTTATCTCTCCTTTTTTTTCAGGGATTAATATAATCCGAAACATTCAATTGCGAAACACCATCCGTTGTTACCGTTTGTTGTTTCGCAAAATTTAGAGTATTGTTATAATTCAAAACCGGTAAAGGAGAGCGAATATGGACAATGAGTACTTATTAAACTTTTTAAAAGAAAAAAATGTAGCAACCATCAAGAAAAAGAAACATACCTATTTAACGTATTATGGACTTGAACAACAAGATACTTATGTATTAAAAGATGGTGTTGTCAAGACAAGTGTCATTTTACCAGATGGTCGTGAATTCAACATTTCTTACATCAATACCCCAGACATACTATCTTTATTAAGAGATCAAGTAAGTCAATATACATCCGCACCATTCAATGTTCGTGTTGAAAGTGATGTGGCAACATTTTATCGCATTCCTAGAGTTTTATTTTGGGATTATGTGAGCCAAGATAAAGAGCTGCAGGATTATGTCAATTCGTATTATAGAGAAAAATTATCTGAAGCTATTTTTCGCCAACAAATCATGATGATAAATGGAAAAACAGGTGCAATATGCTCCTTCTTATATCAATTGATTAATTTATTTGGTCGTAAAGTTGAAGCAGGTACTCTTATTGATTTTCAAATCACAAATGATGACATTGCAGGATTTTGTGGAATCTCCACTCGTAATAGCGTGAGTCGAATTATCTGTAAATTAAAAGAGGAAGGCATCATTAAAATTGTGAATCAAAAAATATTAATTTTAGATGTAGATTTCTTAAAACAATATGTACAATGTTAAGTATTGATATGTCCATACATCCTTACCAAGTATTTTTAGAAGAAGAGGTATTTAACGATGAATAGTATCACAAGAAAACTAGTATCATGCGCTTTATGCATCGCTTTAGGTGTATTGCTTCCTATGACATTTCATGTTATCCCAAATGCTGGAAGCATATTCTTGCCAATGCACATTCCAGTATTGATTTGCGGACTATTTTGTGGATGGCCATATGGTTTGGCATGTGGAATTTTAACACCTTTCATTTCAAGCGTAACAACTGGTATGCCACCTGCAATGATTTTGCCACAAATGATGGTTGAACTTGCAGTATATGGTTTAGTAGCTGGTTTATGTGAAAAATATATTCCCCAAAAAAATGAAATGACAAAACTATATATGAGTTTAATCATTGCGATGCTTGCAGGAAGAATCGTGAACGGTTTAGTCAACACATGTATTCTTAGTACACAAGGCTATACATTATCTGTATTTATGAGTGCTAGTTTTATTACTTGTCTTCCAGGTATCGTCATTCAATTGATTGTCATTCCTGTTTTGGTTCGTATTTTAAATAAAAGAATTCCTGCATAAAATCATATAAAAAGACCGAATTTTCAGATTATAGATCTGATATTCGGTCCTTTTTTATTGTCGATCAAAATATTTTCTACCTGCATCCGGATTAAAATAGGTTCGAATATACCCATCCGCAGATACAACCACAAATTCATTGGTATCCTCTTTATAGTACACATCATCCCCATCTTATCCCCATCTTCTTTTTCTGTTTTGTGTAAAGAATCTGGATCATTCACAACATCACTGGCACCCGTTTCGTATTCTTTTGATGATGAAAATCCCATTTCTTTACCATGTTTTTCATAGTGAGACTCTAACAAATCTTCATTACGAAAATGGTATTCTTGATAGTCTACGACTACTTGTTTTTGTTCCTTAACTTCACATCCTGTTGGAAGTACAAGTGAGAATATACAAAAAAATAAGAGTAAATATTTATTCATGATTCTTTTCATATTGTTCTTTGTACTCCTTTAAACTGAAGTGGTTCGCTCCACCTTTTAAATTTGGATCTTTGTATTGTGCTTTATCATCTTCCCATCCACATACTGGACATATTTCATAGCTTCCTGGTCCGGATTGAAATGTATACTTTCCACAAACGGGACATTTAAACACAAAAACATTTGATAGTGTTTTAATAACTTTATCCATATCGATTGGCTTTGCGATATAGCCGTTCATCCCAATGGATAATGCTTTTTGTTTATCCTCTTCAAAGGCATTGGCGGTCATCGCAACGATTGGAATATCACTAAATTCACGAATCTTTTGTGTAGCTTGATAGCCATCCATATTTGGCATTTGAATATCCATCAAAACCACATCATATTCTTTTTCTTTGACCTGTTTTATACAGGCAACCCCATCACTTACGCGATCTACAATCAATCCATAGTCTGTTAAAAGTGTCATCGCAATTTCTGCATTTAAATCATTGTCTTCAGCAAGTAAGATGTGTTTTCCCTTAAAATCTATAATATTCGTTTCTTGATTATTCTCGAGCTCATTTTCACTTGCTATTTCGAACTGAAATTTAATTCGAGTTGTTGTTCCTTGATTGACTTGACTTGAAATTTCAATCGTACCATTCATTAATTCAACCAAAGATTTTACAATCGCTAAACCAAGTCCCGTACCTTTTACGCTCGTTTGCGTACCCGATTTTTCTCTAGAAAAGTCTTCAAAGGCGTGTGGCAAATACGCTTCACTCATTCCAATACCTGTATCTTGAATTATACATTGAAAATGGCCGGACTCTGTTTCTTCTATTTGAATTAAAACCATACCTTTTTTAGTGTATTTAACGGAGTTTCCAACGATATTCAACAATATCTCTTCAAACTTAATTTGATCACAATATACATATGGATGTTGAATCTTTGTGGTGCACTGATAGGTTAAACCTTTTTGTTCGGCTTGTTTTTCAAAGACTGAATTTAAAGATTCAATAATATCATATATATTACATACCTTTATATTTAATGTTTCTTTCCCACTCTCTATACGTGCCATTTCTAAAATAGAATTAATCAAATCTAAAAGAAATGTACTCGAACATCGAATCTTTGATAAATAATCTTTTTCTTTTTCAATATTTCCAACATTCTTTTCCATTAATTCCGTATATCCCATGATTGCGTTCATTGGCGTACGAATATCGTGTGACATACTGAATAAGAAACGGGATTTGGCAGCACTTGCCTCTTGTGCTTTTTTAGCCTCCATCTCAATTTGAGTCGCATATTCTAAATCTTTTTTATGACGAATCTCAAGCTGAGCAATGGCTGCCGTCACAAGAAAGTCGATCATAATACTTGCTACAACTAAACTCATCATTTCATATTTGTTGATCCAACCATTTTTGGGAATGATTTCAAAATTCCAATTATTATTAGGAAGTGCACATTTCACCAACAATGTATCTGAACCTATATTTTCTGAGCTTTTAGAAATAATGATCTTCTCCTTTGTGACACGATCTTTTTTCCAAATCACAAAATCATAGGAAGCTTTTTCTAACTCATCTAAATGAATTTCTGTAAGGAATGCATCCCAATCAATAACTAATATTGAAAAGCCCCAAAATTCACCATTCACATAGATTGGATCGTATAATAAAGCTCCTTTTCCACCTTGTTTTAAATCATAAGGACCTTCTAATGTATATTTCCTTGTATCTTTTGCCAAAGTAGCAGCCTCTTTACGTTCATGTTCTGCCAACATATCCATGCCAATAGCTTTTTGATTTTCTTTAAAAGGATATACATTTTGAATAATTCCGTTTGGCGCAAGTTCAATTGTCTTAACAGCCGGATCATCTCCATATAGTCTAGATGCCACAGATTCAAAGTAAGCATCGTCTAAATCAATTCCAGCCTCAATTGTCTTCTTTAAAAAACCTACTTTTTCAATATACGACTCAAGCTTTATTTCAACACGATTGATTGTTGAATTTACTGTATATTCTGCCTTTAATTTTTCTTGTTGAATTACGCTGTTACGAATAAACAAACATGCCATATTCGTTAAAACAGAAACCAACACAAAACTAATTAGTATTTGATAAATTAAATTTTTATTTTTCATGGTTTCATTATAAAACGAAAAAAGATGTGTGACAAAAATTATCGCACATCTTTTGCGTTAAACTTTTCACTATAATGCGACTGCATTGCCTGCCAATCCATAAATAAAACATAGAAAACTCGACCAAAACGTTCGCTTTCCACAATTCTTCCTTGATCAAGTACAGGAATATAAGTTCCATCTTGTCTTCTTAATTGATAATGAATATAGTCATTCTTACTTCCACTTTCAATTTGATTCCAAATACTTGCTTCTACCGCTTTTTGTTGGTCTTCACGAATTAAGTTTCGGAAACTTTTCTTTGTGCCATTAAAGAATGCATCTAGATTTTCATATCCAGCCATATCTAAAAATTCTTTATTTGCGTAAAAAATTTCATCATCCTCTTTATCCGCTCGATAAATAATAAAAGCACCAGGTAAATTTTCAGAAATATCATTTAACACAAATCCTAGTTGTTTGCGAACACCTGACTGAAGTCCTTCTTTATAGGCCATACATCCATTTTTACCATGAAGTTTTACTTCATAAAGAGCTGCATCGGCACAACGCATGAGTTGAGATCTTTCAATCGCATTATTTGGATATTCGGCATAACCAAGTGAGATACAAAAAGAATATGTTTGCCCTTTATACGAAAATGTTTTTGGAGTTTTTGTGAATTCAATCAAAGATTCTTTTATTTCTTCCATTGTACAATTTGGTAAAAGAATACAGAATTCATCTCCACCATTTCTACCAAGCAATGCAGAAGATGGAAAAAGTTTTTGCATATTTTCAGCTAGGCTTATTAAAGCTTTATCCCCATAGGCATGTCCATACATGTCATTTATTAATTTGAAATCATCTACGTCCAATAGAGCAGCCACATAATATGCTTCTGGATCTTTTTTTATCATTTTTTCGGCCATTTCATCAAATCCATATCGATTATAAAGCTTAGTCAGTCCATCTTTATGGGCCAGCTCTTTTAATTCAACTCTTCTTTCATCCAAAAGGAATAAGACTATTGTAAGTCCAGTTAGTAGAAGAACTAAGGATAGTCCTCCAAAGAAAATTAAATATAAAGTTTTAGAGTTGCCCCATCCAGCTCTAGGCATGATTTCCAATTTCCATTTTTCTTTTCCAACAGTCAAATTATAAGTGGCCGGGCGAATCATCTTATCGCAATTCGCATCAACCACCACATGTTTCTTATCTAAAACAGACGCTTCTCTTAAAAGGCGATAATTATATTTAAACTTAGATAAAGCGTTTGTCGAATCCTCAAAAACTTCAGGAACACGCAAAACCGCAATCGTAAATCCCCAAAAATATTCTTGTCCATTTTCATCTTCTAGATAAATAGGATTACGAACAACAAGCCCAGAACCTCCTTGTTTCAATTCAACAGGACCTTGGGTAATGATTGTATTATGATCTTTTGCGTAATTTGAAATTTCGCCTCGCTTTGAATCATTTAATAAATCAATTTTACCAGCTTCATTTCCTTCTTCAGGATAAATTTCGGTTACTACTCCATTCGGTGCTAATTGCACACTTTGTATAGAATAAGACATTAGATTTTTGGCTATTTTGGAAAAATCTATGATTTGACCATTTCCATTTATCAATAACTGTTTTAACGTATCTGTTATTTCAATTCCATTTTCAATATCATTTTCTATACGCTGACCATATGTTACTACATTTAATTTTGCGATCGTACGCCTATCTTTTTGAATTTGAACATTCGTATTATATGTAAATACACTCAATAGACATATTCCTACAAGAAATACAATCAATGGAACTATAGTCTTTTTCTTCACTTTCGTATACCTCAGTTATATTTTTCAATTTTAGATTATAACACAAATCATTATTAAAAACTGTAAACTTTTTGTATAATACTTGTGGTGATTTTATGTTAACAAGAAAAGAATGTATACAATTATTAAAACAAGATGTAACACCTGCACTAGGTTGTACAGAACCCGTCTGTGTGGCGTTATGTTTGGCAAATGCAGCTAAAGTATTAGATGAGAAAATTGTTTCGATCGATGTCGATGTAAATATTGGAATTTTTAAAAATGGAATGTCGGCCGGCATTCCTAACTTTGATCATGTGGGATTAAAGTATGCCGCAACTCTTGGTGCATTCTTGAAGAATCCAAAAAAAGGGTTAAAACTTTTTGAAGATATTGATGATTCCATAAAAGAAAAAGTATACAAATTTAAGCAGGTACAAGTCCATGTGGATTCAACTCAAACAAATCTTTATGTGAAAGGAACTCTTCATACTCAAAATCAAACGAGTACTTGTATCATCCAGGATGAACATACAAATGTTGTATTTTTATCTAAGAACGATGAGATTTTAATCGATAATAAAAATACAGTTAGTAAACAATCCAATTTAATTCAAGATTTAAGAAAAATGAGTATCTCTGACATTGTGGAACTAGTCAATGATTTAGATTCTAAAGACATTGAATTTTTGTATGATGGAGTGAAGATGAATTTAGAACTGGCTGACTATGCCAAAGATCATAACTTAGCTTTATCAAGTTCCTTTTCATCAAATCTTGTTTCTACTCTTACTGCCGCTATTGAAGCTAGACTTTCTGGATGTCCATTAAATACGATGTCTAGTTCTGGTGCAGGAACGAAAGGGATTGCCTTAATCTTACCGATTCATATTGTGGCGTTAGAACAACACATTTCAAAAGAAAAAGAATTAAAGGCTTTAGCATTAGGACACTTACTCAATCGCTATATCAATTCTTATATAGGAAAATTATCCCCAATGTGTACGTGTGTGATGGCAAGTAGTACAGCTTGTAGTGCTGCTCTTGTCTATATGTTTGGTGGAAACAAAAATCAGATTGGATATGCAATCAAAAATATGACAGGTACAGTTACAGGTATGATTTGTGATGGTGGAAAAGTAGGATGTAGCTTAAAAGTAACTACAGGAACCTTATCCGCACTTCTTTGTGCAAAAACCGCATTAAACAATGCACCACTAAAGAATAGTGATGGTATTGTGGCAAGCACACCAGAAAAATGTATTCAAAATATAGCTTATCTATCTAAGGTTGGCATGAAAGATGTGGATACAACCATTGTAGAAATCATGGAAAAGAAGAAAGCGTAGGAATTTTCCTGCGCTTTTACTGTAATATATACTTATTTTCTTCAATCAATCGAATCACTTTTCGTACAAATTGTACACTTACCAAATCATTGACTTTATGACCCGTCGTTTCTAACTCACTAATTTCAATAATAGGTAAAGAATACTTTTCTACATCCTCTTCTTTAATTGGTGTATGGAAAGTATGTCCATAATCCAAATCATAAAACAAGTAATAGTGATATATAGGCTCATCTTTAAGTTCTACATCTCCAAAGTACACAATGGAATAATCATCATCCATATAATGTCCTTCGTAAAAGAATTGTTTCTTATACTTTTTATACTCCTCAATTTCATAGCTGTAGATTCTTTCAGTCTTGTAACCAATGAACTCTTTGTGGATACAAATGGGTGTCAAAATTTGCAACAACATATCTTTCATGCGATACATCTCTAGTTTCTTTTCTCTAGCTCCTTCAATGAATGCAGAATTATCTACATACCGATGACATCTCGAATACGCTCTTTGTTCCCTTTCTTTATCACGATAGTTTTTGGCTCGTTTATTCACACTGTACAAACAATCCACTAACATTTGTTTGGTGATAATGTGATTTAAAAGATTATCCCTATATTCTTTTGGTGTTTTCATATTTGTCCTCCATTTTCGTATAATATTCAAATCTATAATTCCTATTTGAGAACAAATATTTGTATATTTATTATATCATTAATAATCACTTTTTAGAGATAAATAATTCTACTGACATTTCTGTACGTTTTGACATTTATGTTTTAAAAATAGCGGACTTGCCGCTATTTTTTTAGTACAGATTCTATTGTTTGTAGTAAAGATTGAATTTTAATCGGTTTCGAAACATGTTCACTCATACCCGCATCTAAACAATCTTTACGATCTTCTTCAAAGGCATTGGCCGTTAAGGCAATGATAGGAAGTTTGTTTCGATCATCTGGCAAAGAACGTATGACTTTGCAAGCTTCAAAGCCATTCATTCTTGGCATTTGAATATCCATTAAGATACAGTCGAAACAATCCATCGCATTTTCCTTTACCATCATTACGGCTTCTAATCCATCCTTCGCCCAAGTCACTTTAATCCCTTTGTCTTCAAGTAGTGTTTGCGCAATTTCAGCATTTAAATCATTATCTTCCACAAGAAGAATGTGTTTTCCTGTAAGATCAATTTCTTTATCATCCACTTCTTTGACTTCTTGTTCTTCTATAATATATCGATGAGGAAGATTTACAACGACAGTTGTCCCCTTACCTTCTTCACTTTCGATACTTATAGTTCCATGCATTAGATCTACCAGTTTTTTAACGATTGGCATACCCAATCCAGTTCCTATTACACCTGATTCACTGGATGTTCTTTGTCTTGTGAAGTTCTCAAAGATATATGGCAAATAATCTTTTGAAATGCCAATACCTGTATCTTGAATAATACCCTTATAGTCGGATACCCCTTCTTCTCTTTCAATTTCTTCTAAAGAAAAAGAAATAGTTCCACCAGCATCCGTGTATTTGATCGCATTACTCATTAGGTTTACATAGATTTCTCTGATTTTTAAAGAGTCCGTCAAAATCATATTATGTTTAATATTCACTGAATAATTTAGTATTTGATTCTTCTGACGAATATCGGGTTCAAAGAATTGTAGAAGATTATCACAAGACGTATAAACATCCCATGGTTTTTCTTTCAATTCTTCTTTCCCACTCTCAATTTTAGACATTTCTAAAATATTATTGATCAAAGAAAGTAAGTATTGACTGGATTCATCAATTTTTTCGAGATAATTTCTAGACACTTCTTGATCATCCCAATGACTTTTCATCAATTCACTAAAACCAATTATGGCATTTAATGGTGTTCTTAAATCGTGAGACATATTAAATAAGAATGCACTTTTAGCTGCACTTCCTTCTTTGGCTTGTTCTAAAGCTTTTTTCAACATGACCATATTTGAAATATCTAAAAATACCGTAATGATAATGCGTTCATGATCTGGATTCATAAAAACTTTTGACTTTGCGAGTGCATGAACTTCATAAGTTTCTTTAGGATTAATGATTACTTCAAAATCTACCGAATTATCATATTTTCTTAATGCGATCAAGCGCTCATTTGTGGTTGAATCTGGATATTCAAACTTTTCAAATATCGAACGCATCTTACTTTGCGCATTTTCAAATGAATCTATATGAAACATATCTAAAGCTCTTTTATTTAAATGTACAATTTTATGTTCCTTTACGGTATATGCGAATACACCACAAGGTAATTCATCTAAAATTTCCTTATAGTAATCATTCTGCGCAACATTTTGATTCCGCAATTTCTCATTGGTTTCTGCAAGATATGTTTCTAAGATCTTATCCTTTTCTAAACGTACAATATCACTTATATCCTGATGAATCCCTGCAATCGTACCATCTTCCATTTTCTTACCTGAACAGCGAATCATCATGACCCCTTTTTCTGGATGTAAAAACCGATACACTATTTCCGTTCTTTCTTCGCTTAGTTTTCTTACGTATTCTCCAAATTGCTCTTGATCTTCAGGATGTACATGTGATAAATGAAATTTTAAGCATGCTTGTGCATCCATTTCTTTTGGCACTCCAATTAAATCTAAAAAGCAATCATTCCCATACAATTGATTTCCATCTAATTTCCATATTCCTATTGTGTTCTCTTTTAAAACTTGATTTATTATTTTGTCCATGCAATTATTATATCTAATAATGATAGCGTTCTCAATGAAAGGGCGGAAAAAATATTATTGAAATATAAAATTGTGTTATGATTAAAAAAATATTTTTTTGAAAAGGAAGTGAAATATATGCGCGTAGTCATTAAAGTAGGTACAAGTACTTTGGCATACGAAAATACAGGTCTTTTACATATTCGTAGAATGAAACAGTTATGTGAAGTACTTAGTGACATTAAAAATGCAGGACATGAAGTCATTCTTGTATCAAGTGGTGCCATCGGAATGGGCATGGGAAAATTGGGATTGGATTCAAAGCCGCATGATCTTCCAGGAAAACAAGCTTGTGCAGCCATTGGACAATGTGAATTGATGTATACCTATGATTCTTTATTTTCGCAATACAATCATATTGTGGGGCAAATTTTAATCACAAAGGCCGATGTTGAAAATGAGGATCGAAAGACAAACTTCATCAATACTATGGAACATTTATTAAAAAGAAATGTACTACCTATCGTAAATGAAAATGATACGATTGCGACTGAAGAAATTGTGATTGGCGACAATGATAACTTGGGTGCCATTCTAGCTAAAAATATTCATGCTGATTTATATATCATTTTATCTGACATTGATGGATTGTATGATGATGATCCTCATAAGAATGAAAATGCGAAATTAATTCCGGTTGTCTATGAATTGGATGAAAAGATTCTAAGCTTTGGACAAGGTGTCAATTCCAATGTAGGTACGGGTGGTATGAAGACAAAACTAGAGGCTGCCAAAATCTGCATGGATGCAGGGTTGGATATGATTATTACCAATGGTCAAAAACCAGAAGCTTTATATTCTATTTTAGATAATGAAAGTATTGGTACTCGCTTTGTAGCCAAGAAAGGAGCATAATATGACAACTCAAGATATTATGAGAAACGCCAAAAATGCCACTAAATCATTGATGTTGTGTGATGAAACAAAAAAGAATGAAATTTTAGAAGCTATGGCACAATCTTTATTGGCTCATAAAGAAGATATTTTGAATGCGAACTTAACCGATTTAGAAAAAGCAATGGTAAGTGATGTCATGAAGGATCGTTTGAAGTTAAATGATCAAAGGTTGAATGATATGGCTCAAGGCATTTTAGATGTTGTCAAATTAGAGGATCCAACTGGAAAAGTATTAAATGAAAGAACATTAGAGAATGGATTAGTCATTCAAAAAGTAAGTGTACCATTAGGTGTCATTGCGATTATTTATGAAAGTCGACCTAATGTAACAAGCGATGCAGCTACTCTATGCATCAAAAGTGGAAATACTTGTATTTTAAGAATTGGTAAGGAAGCTTGGAATAGTGCCAATGCGATTGTACAAGCACTACAAGAAGGGATTCAAAAATGTGGTGTAAATCCAAATATTGTGCAATTGATTCAAGATACAACCCATCAAAGTGCCAATGAATTAATGGAAGGCGTAGGCTATATTGATCTATTGATTCCTAGAGGTGGAAAGAATTTAATTTCACGTTGTGTCGAACATGCCAAAGTACCATGTATTCAAACAGGTACAGGTATTTGTCACATTTATGTGGATGATGAAGTAAATCAAGATATGGCCATTAAAATCATTGAAAATGCGAAATGCTCTAGGCCAAGTGTTTGTAATGCAGAAGAAGTTTTATTAGTGAATTCTAAAGTGGCCCATGAATTCTTACCAAAGTTAAAAAAACAACTAGATACATATCCAGTTGAATTAAGGTTGGATGATAGAGCGCAAAAAATCATTGAAGGAACAAAAGCTACAGATGAAGATTTTGACACCGAATTTTTAGATTATATTCTAGCCATTAAAATTGTAGATTCTGTAGAAGAAGCCATTGAACATATTTCTAAACATTCTACAAAACATAGTGAATCCATTCTAACTACAAATAAAGAACATGCCAGATTATTCACTCAATCTATAGATAGTGCAGCTGTTTATGTGAATTGTTCAACACGATTTACGGATGGTGGACAATTTGGCTTAGGCTGTGAAATTGGCATTTCTACACAAAAGCTTCATGCCCGAGGCCCTATGGGACTTGAAGAATTAACTACATATAAATACATAGTCCAGGGTGATGGGCAGATTCGATAAACAAAAACAGGCAATTTAGAAGTTGCCTGTTTTTTATTTTCGTTATCATCTAATTCTTTTGTCCGTAATAACTCTCAATACTATATTCAGACCATTTTAAATACATTTCTTGATAGTTTTGTTTAATAAATTCTTGAATTTTTCTAATTTCTCTATCATTAAGAATTCCACGATTTTGTAGAACTGTATCTCCATTATCCTTCACAAAAAATTTTGCGGATCCTGATTCAGTAAGTTTACGATCACTCGCATGAACATGCATGCATTCAATTACGCAATATGATGTAAAATATAAATAATATCCTGCTATTTTAAACTCATAATATTTCGGCATTTCATTCCTCCATAAACTTACGATTTTTTTCAAGGTAATTTATCACAATACGAATTTCAATATCATCCATACTTGTTTCCAACACTTTTCCATCCAACGAAAGAACTGTAGCTCGATCAGGTCGATTTAAATTCAACACTCTGTAACCTTCTTTACAACGTTTAAATGCATACCCATTCACTATCATGTCTGCCTCATCTGCAATTATTTTAATATCGATCATTCGCAACCTTCACTCCTTTAATTTGTTTACAAAACTCATCTGTATCAAAATATAGATTTTTTAAAATAGGAATAAGATCAATATACTCTTCTTCCGGCTTTTCATTATGTTTATATTTTGCCATTACAACTAAATACCCATTATCCCATTCTTTTACTTCAGTGTAATACTCTAAAGAATATGGTGCTACAAAGCGAATTACATGATTGCCAAATTGAAATTTCGTATAGTTTTTTTCGTTACTTAAAACGGCTTCGTTCATCATAATATCGCCTCCTCATCATCCAAATTATACGTTTATCTTAAATGTATTTCAACAAAATGAATTTATAATCTAATGTGCAAGATTTCAACTTACTGCCTACTTTCTAAAATCTACTAAACACTTATAAAAGGCACAAGATAAAATGGTTTCAATAATAAGCTTCCAGAAGTATCGATTTTTTTAAAATCCTCCTCATAAAGAGTAATAATCTGTCTTTTAACCATATCAATTTCAGAAAAGTTTTTCCCAGCCACATATGCTTCTACAGCCTGAGGCATACCACCAACAGCCATATATATTCTTAAATCTCTCATTAACTTTCGATTGGTTGCCTGCCCTATTGGTGAACCACTATCATATATCTGATTTAACAGCCTCTGACTATTTCCTGTGACATCACAAAATTCTTCATAGTCCATTGGGTACACCTGAATTTTCATATCTTCAAAATCATTTTGCACAATTTACTCCATTTCTTCAATGTATCACGTTATCATTTGTTAATTTAGTAGAATTTAGACAAAAAAAGAGTAGAAATTGTATCACACCATATACTCTCTACTCTTACAATCACAATTGCAATCTTTCCAACTACATTTTAGAATCATATTCCAATTTGACTACATAACACTGTTTCTTATAAAACGATATTCCATAGCCAACTGCATTTTCATATTTTTTAAATCTATGTTCTTCTAAATATTTTTTTTCGACAATTTGTCTTGCGCCTTCTTTGGCATCATCAATCAAATCATCTTCACTTATTGAATGTTTACACTCAATAAGCACCACTGTTCCAAGTATGTTTTCTGGTAAAACGCATACATCAAATCTACCATTTCCGGATTCTCTATTGGATACCACCTCATAATCATTCAACAATCCAACTAGAAATCCATGATAAAAGGATTCTTGATTATCAAAATAACTAATACTTCTTAATAGTATATCATTTAACAATAGATTTACTTTTTTTGCATCTCCATCCACAAGTTCTTGATACAATTCACCTTTTCTACTTGTTGTATAATCTTCAAAATATGACATGAAGGATTGTTTATAGATTTCATAAACCTCCTTATTTGGGATAACCAATTCATATTGATTTTCTCCCCTATCTTTGATGACCTTTAAATATCCAGTTAGTAATAGAAAGCTATAAATATTATTGATATTATCCATTTCACGATACGTTAGTTCAGGCTTGATATATTTAATGAGTGATTGACCACTCATTAATACATCAAACTCCTTGCGTAATTTTTTATCCCCATTTTGAATATACTTAACAACAAGATCATTACCACTGGTATTTGCCCAAAATGAAATTGGTTTAAAAGACACATCTTGCGTTATATTTTTAACATACATTAGTGTACTCCATGGATTATAGATTTCTTTATTACCAAATTGATATCCATCATACCATTCTTTTACTTCATCCATCTTTTCTGATAGATTATAATCTTTCAACAACTGTTTAACTTCCAATTCTGTGAATCCAAAAAATTCACTACTAATATTATTTAAAACAGAATAAGCAGTAAAGTTATTCAATCCAGTAAAAATACTTTCTTTAGAAATACGAAGACATCCGGTCATAACACCTTTTTCTAAAGCATCATTCGTTTTAAGTGCTGAAGAAAAAACGCTTCTTAAAAACTCAACCATTTCTTCATAATAATTATTTTGATAGGCAGCCTGCAATGGAACATCATACTCATCGATTAGAACAATAACTTTTTGTTGATAATAAGTATATAGCGCATTCGTTATGACTCTCAATGAAATTTTTAAATCTTCAGCACTAGATGAACGATTATGCAATTTATTTAAAATATCTTTAGTTGTATCCGACAATTGATCAGAAGATAATATTTCTAAGTTTTTTTCTAACAATTCATATATTACATTTGAAAAAGATGAAATTTGCGCATCAAAAGTTAAGCTTTTCATTTCCTTTAAAGAAATAAAAATCGTTGGATATTTATTTTGAACCTTTAAAGCATCCTTATTCTTCGAAATATTTAAGCCATCAAATAGATAAGCGTTCTCCTTTTCTTTGATTGAAAAGAAATAATAAAGCATCGACATATTCAGTGTTTTACCAAATCTTCGAGGTCTTGTATACAAAACAACTTGTTCACTTAATACATCCTCAATGAATTTTGTCTTATCCACATAATACGCACTTTTATCAATCATAGTTTTGAAATTTTCAATTCCCGTCGGTAATAATTTCATTCTATCAATTCCTTTCACAGTTATTATACTTTATATTATTAACTTTTTCTTCAATTCCTCATAAGATTTTAAAATTCATGTAGCCCATAAAAAAAACAACTCCCTTTATCAGAGAGTTGCTCATTCACTAAATTACTTTTATGCTATTTTAGTAAAGCTTATCTTCTGCAAAAAGCTTGTCATCAACCATCAATAAGTTCAAGACTTCATGTACAGCTGAGATCAACATACCTTCAGAATATATACCCATCATTTTTCTTAGTGATAAGTATGCAATCGTAATGGCATGACACATTATAGCCAGCTATACCAATTGAAATTTATCTAGTTCTACTCATATTTTTATTTTTTTCTGAAACCTAGAACTTTAAATATGCTTTATAAATTTTTTCCAATATTTTCAAGTTCTTTTATAGAATCTTTGTTTTTTGCAAGCTCATCACTGGCTGTTGCATAATATGATTTTTGGAAAATCATATCCCATGAAAGATATTTCGCCATACAGCTAAACTGTTTGTCAATCAACTCATACTGGATACTATCCACCGGGGATCCACCCACAACGATTGTTCCAACTTTTTTATTTTTCAGCTGCAAACCGCGACAGTAGCACTTATCAATGATTAGCTTCAACTGTGCAGACATTCCCCACCAATATACTGGAGTAGCAAAAAGAATCATATCTGCAGATGCAATTTTATCGATTGTGGAATTTGTATCATCCTGATCAACACATCCTTTATAACATTGACAGGCACCACATCCCTTACAAGGTGCTATATGAAGTCTATCTGGTTGGATGATTTCAATCTCATTCTTTTCTGATGCCCCTTTTATAAATGCGTCAATCGCTCTCAGCGTATTTCCCTTTCTGGCACTTCCATTAATAATGACAATTTTCATGTATATTTCCTCCAATTCCTAATTTGTTGAAACCATTATACTTTTTTCCTCTTATCCTGTCATCATTTTTACCAATCAGAAGCACTTTGCAAAGGACAACATCTTTTGATTGCCAAATTATTTAAATATGAAATCTATGATAACTGTTTATAAACCAAACCTCAACCTCCTTGTGCTTAGAGTATATGAAGTTTTGGCTTTATCTTGTA
>OMGN01000895.1_pt1 | contig 18448 bp, 13 predicted proteins | sample 1674111 | NCBI WGS metagenome assembly OMGN01 (sample SAMEA103958143, study PRJEB25191) | human gut metagenome | biome: human-associated habitat [ENVO:00009003]; feature: intestine environment [ENVO:2100002]; material: feces | place: Germany | collected 2013/2015
CCACAAGACGCAGTATCCGGCAGGTACGGAACTGCAGGTAGACAAGGCACGTGCGGAAGACTTGGTGAGCCGTGGACTTGCGAAAATCAAGGAAGAGGTAGCACCGCAAGAAACAAAAGTACCCAAGGGAACTAAAGCGCCGAAGACACAGCAAGCTGCCAAGGTGCAGGAAACCGCCGAAGTCGAGGAAAAGAAGGAGGAAGTTGCGGTTGCTGCCGATAACCCTGAAACGGAACAAGAAGATGAAAGCAAGGGGATTGAGGAACAATAATCCGGGCAACATCCGGTTGTCACGCACCTTGTGGCAGGGGGAGGTGAGGCCTTCGCAAGACAACTCGTTCTGTCAGTTCTGTTCGATGGCATACGGGTACCGTGCGCTTATCAAGCTGCTGCAGAACTACCGTCGTAACAACGGCTGCCGCACGGTAGCGGACTTCATCAACCGCTGGGCACCATCTGTAGAAAACAATACTTCAGGCTATATCAGCCGGGTATGCAGGGAAATGCAGGTACCTTCCAGTTATGTTCCTGATGTGAACGACAGGGGAACCATGTGTGCCTTTGCAGCAGCCATGTCACAAGTGGAAAATGGCATTCCTGTGGTGATGGAAGACGTGCAGGCAGGATGGGACCTACTCTAAATTAAGGAGGAATAAGATGGATACACTTGAATACATGAAGCTGGTTTGTGGTATCCTTACGGTTATCATCACCTACGGAGGATTCAGGATGTATACCGACAGACGGAAATACATTCAGGAGGTAGAAAAGCTGAAGGCGGAAGTCCGTGACGCACAGGTAAACACCCGTGGCAGCGAACTGGACAACGTTCAGAAAGCGATGCAAATCCTGATGGATGAGATAGTAGAACCCTTAAAACAAGAAATTAATGCGATTAGAAAAGAACTCGGGAAGCTCCGCAGGGCCGTGGAGAAGTCGAATACTTGCCGTTTTGCTACTAACTGCCCTGTGCGCAGCGAGCTGCAAAAGCCCGACAAGGTTGGAGAAAAACACTTCCCTCGACAGCCTGCGCGGCGTAAAACGATTCGCTCTGATACAACAGCCGATACCACCAAGTCTGGCGAAGACGGCCTTTCCGACTGCGATATTGAACCGAATACCTATCGGTACCGGGTTTAGTGCCCGTAGCGGGCAGGCAGCGGTGAACGTAAAACGGATATCGGGCGACAGCATCGAAGTGACCGCCACGTGCGACAGCCTGGCCCGCGAGGTGATTATCCTGACGGAAGAAAACATCCGCATACGCAATGAACTTCTGGAAAAGGAAGAAGGCCCTCCGCCTGAAGTGGTACATGCACCTACGGGTTTCCAATGGTTCCAGATATGGGCAGGGCGGCTGGCCGTTGCCGCCCTGCTTCTGATACTGATTAAACGGCGATTAAAACCCAATTAAATAGCAAAGAATATGGCAGTGAAAGATAATAACGGGCTGATTTACGGCATCGGTAAATTGAAGTTCAACAACAAGGAAATCGGATGGATTAGTCAGGAAGGCTTGTCGCCGAAGGGTGAGGCCAAGCAGACTACTCCTATCTATGCCGCCCAGGTGCAGGATGGTCCGGTGGATGAGATAACCAGCAGCCCCGGCACTACTGCTTTCGGCTTCAAACTCATCCAGTTGAAACCTGAGATGTGTAAAGACTTGTTTGGCGGTACGATTGCGACGGCCGACGGCGCTTATGAGCCATCTACGGACTTCAAAGATTTGGAAGGACCGTTCGAAGTGGAATGTGTCAGCGGCCATAAAATTGAAATTCCCCGCGCGAAGATGAGTGGCGAACTGGCCGATTCCATCAACATGAACGGTGTGTTGAGTTATGACTGCACGGTGAAGTGCCTAAAACCGGCAGGGGAAAACGTGGCCCGTTACCGCATTATCCCTCCGCAGACTCAGGAAGGATGATATGGAACAGACGGAACAGTTGAAAGCTTCCGCATTGATGCTTGATATGGGCGTGGCGATTCCCGTCCGCCCATTCAAGTTTCTATACCGGAAAAAGAAACCCTGCAGCGTAGTTATGCGGACGTCGGGGCTTGGCAATCTGATGAGGATTTCGAACTTGCATCTGCAGATGGGCGTCACCTATGCCGAAATGCAGGAATATACTTTCGAGCAGAACATGGAGTTTATAGCCCGGCATGGGATTACGGTCAGCCGTATGGTGGCCTATACATTGGTACGGAGCAAGTTCTGGGGAAGGTTGCTGAACCGCCCCGTAGCCTGGTGGCTCCGTTGGCGCGTACATCCCATGTTCCTGCAGGAAGCCATGTTCCAGTTCCTCACCATGCTCGACCCGAAGTCTTTTCAGACTACTATCAACTCGGTGGAAATGATCAATCCTATGAAGCCGAACTTGAGCCATTCCAGCAGCGGGAGTTAAAGGGGTACACAGAATCCCCCCATAGCCCGTTCGGGTTAGTCTGGCAGGTAGCCACAGCTACCGGCTGGAGTATAGACTACATTCTTTGGAAAGTGCCCTATCCGATGCTGTTGCTCATGGCGAAGGATGCCCCTCGATACGTTTCGGTAGAAGAACAGAAGAAACGGCAATATAAGGAATTGATGAAGAAAATGCAGAAAGAAAGCGCTGTAGGCAAAGACCCGGTGGCCTTCTTCCAAACCCACATATCAGCAGACTGATGGAACCCGTAGAACTTACCATTATCACCCGCAACAAGACCAAGGAAGGATTGGACGAGATTGCACGCGATACCACCAAGGTGGGCAAGACGGTAGAGCAGGTGACGGCCGACTTCAAGGCGCGGATGAAGGAACAGAGCGAGGTGGTGAAGCAGGTGGAAGCTGATATCAAGTCTTTGGAGAAACAATTGAAGAAAGCAGCTCCCGGCAAAGCCAAAATGGCGGTGGTTGCCGACTTGGAAGCAGCCAAGAAAGTTCTTGCCGAAGAGAAGGGCGAACTGGCTTCCTTGGAAAAGCAGGTGGAGCAGTCTTCGCAGAAACACATTATGCTGCGCACAGAAATCCGCAATCTGAAGGAACAGATGGCGGGCATGACGGAAGGAACGCAGGAGTATGCAGCAGCTATGCAGCAGCTGGGCGAGATGCAGGACCGCATGGGGGATATCAATACTCAAGGAAGAATTTTCTCGGACGATAACAAGAATATTAGGGCCACGATGGATGCGGTGTCCGGCCTTACCGGAGTGATGACGGCAGGTGTAGGTGTAGCTTCTTTGTTCGGTATGGAGCAGGAGAAGCTGGCGGCGATACAGACCCGGCTTCAGGCAGTGATGGCCATCACGATGGGGGTGCAGCAGGTAGCCAATACGCTGAACAAGGACAGTTACTTCACACATGTGCTGCTGGCAGGTGCCAAGAATATGCTGACGGCGGCGAACACCCGATTGGCGGTTTCGTTGGGCATCTCCAATGTGGCAGCCAAGGCGCTGATGGCGACACTTACGTTGGGGCTTTCGGCGGCAATCACGGCCTTGATTTATCTTTGGAATAAATACAGTGATAGAACAGCGGAAGCTCAAAAGAAGCTAAATGCTGAAATCGAGAAGACCGGAACCGCTATTCAGCAAATATCCAATGATGTGGACTTTGAAACCCGCATTGCCGAAGCGGCCGGAAAGTCGAAGAAAGAGCTGATTGAACTTCGGAAAGAAGCTGCTAAAACAGCTCTTGCCATGGCAGATATCGCTTTCGATGAAGTCAATGCTAAGTTTATGAAGGGTGATGCCACAAAAGAGCAACTGGAAGCTGCTCGCGAGAACTCTCAAAAAGCATGGGACTATTACAATAAAACGATGCAGGATGCGGTTATCCTCGATTATGAGGAACGCGCCGAAAAGAAGAAAAAGGATAATGACAAGCAGGGCAAGGCTGATGAATTTGCTGAAGCCGAACTCAAAGCACGCCAGAAGATAAACGACATGACCATTGCCCTGATGAAAGAGGGCGAGGAAAAGAAAAAAGAACTGGCACTAAAGCAGTTTGATGAAGAGCTGGCGCGCATCGACCGGGAAGAGCGCGACCGTCTGAAGGCTTTGCAGGCAGCGCAGAAGAACGGAATGGCAGTAACGCCCGGACAAGTGGCTACCGTGAAGGACCAGGCAACCCGGCAACGGAACCTGGCCGGAGAGCAATACATGAAGGATTATTATGACATATCGAAAGAATATGCCGATAAGGACAAGAAACTGAAGGAAGAGGAAGAACAATCGTGGATTGACTATAATAAGGAATACGGCACTTACCAGGAAAAGCGCATCGCCATCGTCAAGGATTACGAAAACAAGATAGCCAAAGCCAGGACCGGTGGTGAAAAAGCATCCCTCAAAAAGGAACAGGACAAGGTATTGAAAGAACTCGATTTGGATAACCTGAAAAAAGGAATAGACTGGACTTCTGTCTTCGGCAATTTGGATAAAGTGTCTACCGATGCCCTTGGCAGATTGAAGAAGCAGCTTCATGACTTCATCAAGGAACAGAAGAACCTTTCTCCCGAGAATATCAAAGAAATTGTTCAAGCCATCAACAGCATCGAGCAGGAAGAGAAACAGCGTTCCCCTTTCCAAGCGATAAGCGACTCCTTCGCCGTTCTGACCAAAGCCAACAAGGAAGCGGCGGAAGCCCGTAGGGAATATAACAAGGTGCTGGCAGAAGGTACAGAGCAGGAAAAGGAGGATGCCGCAGCCAAACTGGACAGTGCCGAAGCGGCCAGGCGCAAAGCCCGGGCAGAAGCTACTGACTCCCTGCATGCCGGTGTGGACAAAGCCCGTGAATATGCGGAAGTGGCCGAAGGCGTGTTGGGCATCATCAACGAACTGGGCATAGAGACTCCTGAATGGCTGGACGGCTATATGGAGGGCATGAATGAGATTATGAACGGTCTTGCACAGATGGACCTGACCAAACCGATGACGGTTCTGACCGGCGGACTGCAGACCATAAAGGGGGCTGTGAAGTCAATAGTCTCCCTGGGCGGTACCATCAGCCTATTCAATAGTGCCGATTATTCGGACTACAACGAGATGGTTGCCAAGTATGACGTGCTTCTGGATGTATGGGATGCCTTGCTGAACAAGAAGAAAGCCTACATCAAAGAGAGTTACGGGGCAGAGGCGACACAAGCCGGTGCGGAAGCCCTGAACCTGCTGAATGCGGAACGGGAAGTAACAAAGCGTTTGGCGAATTCCCGGCTGGGTTCCGGTTCCTCTGCCGGGTCGCACTCGTTGCAGTACCGGATGTGGAAGGGCTCTTATAAATATGAGGGAAAGAACTGGCGGGATGTAGCCGGAGATATATCCAAACAGCTGGACGGTGTGAAATTTGACGGCATGAGTGACATGCTGAACATGACCGGTGAGCAGCTGGAATGGATAAAAACGAATTATACCGGACTGTGGTCTGCCATGGACGGTGACTTCCGTGGATATCTGGACAACATCATTGAATACGGCGAGGCCGAAAAGGAAATCCTCGAATCGGTAAAAGAGCAGGTAACCGGTATTTCCTTTGACAGTTTTGAAGACTCATATCTGAATATGCTGTCTGACATGAGCCTGAAGAATGCGGATTTTGCCAAGGACTTTGAAAAGAAGTTGCAGGAATCCATCCTTCGCTCGATGCTGGCAAAGAATTATTCCACCCGGATACAAGCCTTGTACGACAGTTGGGCGAAGGCCGGTGAAGACGGAACTTATACACAGCAGGAGATAGAAGACTTAAGAAACATGCAAAGCCAACTGACCGATGCCATGCTGGCAGAGCGGGACAAGATGGCGGCAGCCTTCGGTTGGAGTGCGGATGACGGCAGCAGTTCCTCTTCCCAGTCAGGACGTGCAGGCGCAGTGACTACCATTACAGAAGAGACAGCCGGCAAGATAGAGGGTATCGCCACGTCCATGCAGATACACGTTATCAGTATGGATGACAAGATGACGGATATATCGCAATATGCGTATGAGGCTATCGGCATTCTTAACACGATTGCGGAGAATACGGCTTTCTGCAAGTATCTGGAAGGCATTGCCGATGGGATGGAGAGAATGGAACGGGACGGAGTAAAAATGAGATAATTATGAAGATATTGGAAGGATTACTCACTATCAATGGTGTGGATATATATAAAGAGTATAACGCTTTCCTGGCAGAAGATAGTGCTGTCAGCCATTCTAACTATGATGAACTGCTGAAGGTTCCTGTCATGAAAGCATATACAACTGTGTCGTTTCGTGAAGAGAACGGGGAGCGTTTGCCGGATGTGCTGCCGGAACCGCATTACGAGGCTCGCGACGTAACGTTGCAGTTCGGCATACTTACCGGCACGAAGGAGGAGTGGTACCGGAAATTTGTAGCCTTCCAGACTTTTCTTGGAAGTGGCTGGCTGGTATTGTCTCTGCCGGAACTGGGAACTACCTACCGGATGTATTTCAAGAGTTGCACGAACCAGCAGATGATGACCCCTTTCAAAATCGGAGACAAGTTTTACGGAAAGATGAAACTGAAGTTCCGGGAGCCGAATCCTTATACAACGATTGACCCTTTAAATAACGATTAAACGCTGTTCAAATGAAGCTGAATATCTATAACCAATCCGGCGAACTTAAGCTGACTGCCGGCACGTCTCCGTCATCCACGCTCAATCAGGAGCTGATGACCGAAGATGCCATCTCCGCCAGCTTCACACATCCTTTTTTCGTGCTGCTCGAGGGCGTGAAATATAGTATCAAGAAAGAGTACAAGCCGAAGCAGAAGAACATGCAGACGTACAGCTACTCTGTGAAGTTCTACGCGCCGATACACGACGCCGGGCAGGTGATGTATCTGAACCTGACGGACGGGGCTTACGAACCGCAGTTCTCGCTCAACGGCAGCCCGAAGGCTCACCTGCAGAAGTGGGTGGAGAATATGAACCGCATCTACGGCCGCGAGGTGTGGGCCGTGGGAGATGTGGCGGAGGCTTCGTGGCAGACGATAGACTACGACAATACCACCTGCTGGGATGCGCTAACCAGGATATCGGATGCTTTCGAGCTGGAATGGTGGGCGGACGGCTTCAAGATGAACCTGACCCGCTGCGAGCGCGGAGAACGCGTTTCGTTGGGCTACATGCAAGGGCTGACATCACTTACCCAGGCAGAGAACAGCGAGGATGTACAGTTCTTCACCCGTCTGATTCCGCTGGGATCAACAAGGAATATAGACCGCAGCCGCTACGGATATACCCGCCTGCAGCTGCCGGACAAGGCGAAGTATGTGGACCGCAATACGCAGTATGGATTATACGAGCATGTGGAAGAGGCTGCTTTCGCTGAAATCTTCCCACATTACACCGGTACGGTGTCCGTAGTGCGGTCTGAAGAGAAGACAGACGACGAAGGCAAGAAGTTCACTGTCTTTTATTTCAACGACGAGAATATGATGTTCGACCCGAACAAGAACGAGATAGCCGGCTTGGTGAAGCGCCTCTCCTTCCAGACCGGTGACCTTGCCGGTCAGGGAAATTCTGATAACGGGAATTACTGGTTTGACGCGAACTACAATTCTGATACACTGGAATGGGAAATCATCAACACATATCCCAACGGGGAGATGCAGATACCCGGCGGTAATCTTATTCCCCGTCCGGAGGATAAGTATATTCCCTGGAACTTCCGCATGCCGGAATCGTATGAGGTGCAGGCGGAACTGGAATACGAGGCCGCAGTAACGAGCTTTCTGGAGAAGTACAGCGATGACATATCAATCTACGGCGGCGATACGGACTATACCTATGTGGACAGATACAAGGTGACACTGCAGCCGGGACAGCGAGTTCGGCTGCTGAGTGCCAAGTATTTCGCTGGCGGCTATTACGACACCCGGATGACGAAGGTTGTTCGGAAACTGGACAACCTGAGCATCGCCACCATCGAATGCACCAACAAGGTGGGCAAGGGCTGGAAGCGGACGGTGGAAACCAGTCTGTCGCAATTGCAGTATGTGGTGGCAGCCGGTGGCGGTCCGGGCTCCGGAAGTGGCGGCGGCTCTGTCGTAACTGAAGTCTCGGACAAACTGAAGAAGGACATACTGGTGAACTCGGCCGCCGTGGGCTATATCAAGAAGGGCGACGTGGTGGCTGCCGGGCAGACCTGGGAGAGTATATTCCGCAACATGCTGTACCGGCCGGTGGGCGCAGAACTACGCAGCAGCATATCGACCTCGAACGACGTGGAATACGGCACGCCGAAAGGGTATATCACCTACACGGCCACGCGCAACGGTCAGGGAGCCATGACGGAAGCCTACTATGATGACAAGAAGGAGAACAAGCTGAGCTTCTCGGAAGAGAATTCCGGTATCCAGACGGCTGTCAGGCGCCTGACGGGTGTCTATACCCAGCGGGAGACCTACAAGGCTACGGTGACCTATGGCGCGTCTGCAGACGGGCAGCTGCCGGAAAAGACATTGAACGACACCATCAGCGTAAACGTGCGCCGCAAGTGGTTTGCCGGGGTTGTGGACTCTGTGCCTGCCACATCGGCCCAGGTACGGTCACTCGGCAGCGGCGGGATGTACACCGGCTCCGGCAGCTACAAGTTCAGTGTCGGCCGGTGGAAGACAATCGTAATCTGCATACCTGAGGGAACCGTGAGCGAGCTCACCCTGACCGCATATCCCGGCAACTTCATCGAAGACGCCGGAGTGTGCAGCGGCCCCGCCTCCATCTCCGTGGAGGGCGCCAACGGCAGCACGGCCAAGGACTACAGCATGTGGGTGATACGGACCGACGGCACGAACGATGCCGATACATTCACATTCAAAACGAGTTGACATGGTAAAGATAAACGGAAGCAGCTTCGCGCTGCAATACAAGAGGACAACGTACCGGCCTATCGACAGCTCGTCTGTATTCGATACCATAGAAGACGCACGCGTGTACGCGAGGAACACCGACACCGAAGCCTATTTCCCCTATGCGGGACAGCTCGTGTCGACCCTTGAGAACGGGGGTGCCGTCTACAAGCTGTCGAAGGACGACAGCATACCGGAGACCGACGGGAAGAGGCACTTCAAGCTTGACCCTATAGGCAGCAAGAACGACAACGACGACCGCTACGTGCGCAAGGACATCGCCGAGACCATCGAGAAACTGATGACCTTCATCGAGGGCATCAACGTGAAGGGCACGGCAACGCTGAACGAAATCATGCTGCTGAAAGACCTCGTGTCGGAGAACTTCTCAGCCGGAGGCTCAGGTTTCGGCATCTACCGGGACGCGGACGGCAACTACCATCTCGACATCGACTTTGTGGACATCCGGAAGAAGCTGAGCGTGGAGGACATCCAGGTGCAGCAGTCCACCTATGTCGGGGGCAGGCAGTACAATACCGGCGGTGGCATCATCTGCAACCGCGTGGAGGACAAGGGCGCATACTGGCGCTGCTATTTCAAGACCACTGATTCGGAGGGGCGTACCGTGTACAACACCTTCCAGGAGGATGACCAGGCCATCTGCGAGACGTTCAACCTGAAATCGGGCAACCACTACTACTGGCGGCTCGTGACGGGTACGGGAGACGACTACATAGACCTCTCCAAAGACGACTGTGCATCGGGCAGCGACATCCCGCTTGCCGGAGACAGCATCGTGCAGCTCGGCAACCGGACGGACACGGGCCGACAGGGTGCCATTGTATGGGACAGCGTTACCGCCGGAGGGCCTTATGTGCGCATATACAATGGGATAAACTCGTACACGATGCCCGAACCGTTGATTGACTTCAATACGGTGCTCAGCGAGATTACCGCCAGGTTTATCAACCAGGCCACGGGTAAGGACATGGACAAGACCCTTGACGACATGCAGGTAAATCTCGACATTATCAAGCAGCAGACGGACAAGGAGTACACGATGTGGTTCTATGACTATGAGCCTACATTGAGTAACATTCCCGCTTCGGAATGGACGACTGCGGAGCTGAAGGCCATGCACGACCAGGACCTGTTCTACAACACCGCTACCGGGCAGGGCTACCGGTTCGAGTCGGGTGCTTGGGAAGAAATCACCGACCATTTGACACTGAAAGCCCTTGAGGATGCCGCCAGAGCCCAGGACACCGCGGACAGCAAGCGGCGTATATTTGCCCAGCAGCCCACTGTGGCAGATGCCTACGACGTGGGAGACATGTGGGTGAACGCGACGTACAATGACGGCACCACTATTTACAAGAATGATGCTCTCGTATGCAAGACTGCGAAGGCGGCAGGAGCAGCATTCAGCATCAGCCATTGGAAACCTTCTTCCACGGCAACTACTGCCTATATCGAGAACCTGGGGGACCGCATCACGGTTGCGGTGACGGATTCGGAAAATGGCATTGCCGAGGCTACGAGGCTTGCCAACCAGGGTATCAGCGATGCCCGGGACGCTTATTGTCTTGCCCGGGGGGCGCAGGATACGGCTGATGAGAACACGGCGGCCATCCAGGTGACAAAGGACTCCATCGCCGCGCTGGTTGAAGGCATCCACTTCGACGGCTCCGGAAACATCACGAACATCAACACTTCCGGGCTGGTGACGACGGCTGATTTCAACTCGCTGCTGTCTAAAAAGGTGAGTTTTGATGCGGCGGGGCATATCACGAACATCGACAAGTCGGGGCTCATCACCGAATCAAACCTTGTGCAGATGTTTGCAGAGAAAACCGCTTCGGATGGTTATGTAAAGAAATCGTATATAGCCGCTTTCGTTACCGAACTGCCCGACGGGAGGTTCCAGAGCAATGCGCTGGTGAGTGCCGACCAGATACGTCTTGAAGGAATTGTTACGGCAAACAGTTTTTTCAAGATATTAGAGAATGGGGCTATTGAAGCCATAAGCGGTACAATCGGGGGTATCAAAATAACCAACGAAGGTCTTGGTTCCTATATTTCCGGTTGGCATCCGATTGATATTCCGGCAATGAAGCTGTCAAATTCCGGCTTGCATTTTTCTAAGGGTATTCAGTATAATCATGCAGGAGGGCCACAATTCGCATCTTACGATGTGGATATTGGTGCAGACGGACTTTTTGTCACCGTGGAGGATTCCTCCGGCGGACGTTTTTATGATGTAATGAATGTCGTAGCTGGAAGACACGGTTTAAAAATATCCAACTCAGGCGTATTCAAGACTTCTGATGGTGGAAGTACTTGGGTAGAAATATGAAAAACAAGTAATATAGCAAGAATCAGATGAAAATCAACTTTAAGAAAATCGAGGCACAGACCTCATTCGAGGGCGGCAGACAGACCTTCGACGCCGCGGAAACCGTCGGCAATGAAATGATGTACAACGGCAGTATCCTGCTGGACATAGGCTTTGAGGACTTAGCTAAAAGCATCTACTATTCAAAGGATGCAGTGGAGATTCCTGAACGATACAGCAAGGCCCTTGAGCTTGTAGTCAAGAACTCCCGGCTCATAGCCGCAGTGAAGCGTGAAATTATCAACCAACTGAACGTCAAGTGACATGGGCTACATCAGGTTCGTTTTGAGCAAGCGCGTGACCGGTGACGATGGAGGTGCCACGAATGCGGTCATCAGCCGTATCGAGAGTGACATGGCCGACACGGGCATGCTCGAGACGAACCTGATAATGCACGCCCTTGCCGCGCGTGGCGGCAAGGTTATTGAGATTGTAGACTTCATACTGGACTCAAGCAGGCTTGATGACAACGATATATTAGGATAGGTTATGGATAAATTAAACAGAAACTTCGTTCGTGGCAACATCCTCAAGGCCGAGGAACTGAACGAGCTTGTCGGAAAGATTAACGAGTTCGCCAAGTGCGTTAATGACAACAGCCTCGAGACGAACAAGGCGGCGATGCAGAGCTTGAAAAACGCCCTGCAGGAAGTGAGGAATGCGCAGCTTGTCATCGGTACCGACCCAGGCACAGCCTTCGACGGCGCTTCCGGTGCGACGCTTGAACAGATTGTGCGCGAACTGGCCGGAGGCGCGGGAACCATGTACAGCGTATATGTCCGGAACAACATGGCCTCGCTCGGCTTCGCCACGCAGTACGGCGAGGAGTGCGTGCTTGACTTCTCCTTCATCTCGCAGTATCGCGACAGCCTGGACGAACCCTACAAGTCTACCGGAGAACTCGGCCTGTGCACCATCATGATGAAGAACGCCAAGTATGCCGACTTCACCGTGGTGAAGCAGATGGAAGTCTCTTCGGGCGTATCCATCAGGCAGGACATAGCCGAATGGCTGTCATCAGGAAGCAACAGCGTGAAGATTTCCATCAAGGGGGAGAATACCGACAAGACCACCGCACCGGTGACGTACAACGTGCAACTCACGTCATTGGGCATCAGCGCCCCGAACTTCGCCTGGTGGACGGCGTTCTCCGGAGACATCAACATCCCGATGATAATCAACGGCAACATCAACAAGACGCTGCACTTGACCGTCACCGGCGACGGCTACAGCCAGAGCTACGACAAGGCGATAGGCACAGCCGTGTATCTGGATACTCCGTATATCTACTTGCTGGAGCATCCGGGAGCGACGGGCGTATACAACGTGAGTTTCTATCTTTCCAACTCCGACAATACCATCCAGACAAAATCCGTATCGGTCAACATCATGTGCATCCGTACGGCCAGCGAAGCCGTGAAGCTTATGTGCGTGAACAACGTGGCGGAACAGCTCACCAACTGGCAGGACAACACGGTGTTCGACTACGCCATCTACGACGGTCCGTCCGCACTGACCGAGGCAAGGTTCTCCATCACCAGAGGCGGCATGGAGGTGTACAGTTCCGAGAATGACGCCATCGTGGCGAACGCAAGGAACACCTTCACCTACCCGATGGAGGTGGAGACGGATGACGATGCCGACTTCGGCGTCACAGTCGGCGTGACGGACAGTGCGGATGCCTTGACGGAACCCATTGCCCTGCCGGTGAACAACTCGCTGGGCTATTCGGCTACGGCAGGCGCCGCACTCTATATCAATCCTCGGACCCGTGCCAACTCGCAGACGAATTACAGGAGCGTCATCAACGAGGCGGACAAGACGGCCGTACCGGTAGAGTGGAGCAACCTGAACTGGAGCAACGACGGATGGGCGGCTGACGCCGACGGAGTGAAGGCACTGAAGATATTCGCCCGCAGCAGGGCCGTGATAGACTACCGCCCCTTCGCCACGGAAGCCGCCCGCCGGGGCAAGACCATCGAAATCGACTTCAAGGTGGAGAATCCCTCGGATGCCAGCAAGGACATCATCACCATTGCGGAGAACAACGTAGGCCTGCGCGTGTCGGGCGAGAACGTATCCTTCTTCTCCCAGTCCATGCAGGAGAGCTCGACGCAGGACGTACCTATAGACAACGGTGTGCGTATCCGCCTGACAGTAGTCGTGATGCCCGATGCCTACGGGAATGCAGGGTTCAACATTGTGGCCATCTACATCAACGGCAAGAAGAACCGGCAGTATGCCTACGAGAACAACGACTACTTCCGCAATGACGGCAAGATTGTGCTGGGTAGCGATTATGCCAACCTCTACCTGTACGGGCTGCGTGTCTACGACAGTGCATTGCCTTCGGAAGCCGTACAGAAGAACTATATCAACCAGCTGGTGACCACCGACGAGAAGCTTGCGGAGAAAAACGTCAACCTCGTGCTGGACGGTGAGGGTGTGAATATCGACTTCAATGCCACGAAGCTGCTGTACAACGTGTTTGTGGTAGACAAGCCTTTCCCGAACCTGATGAACCCTTCGGGCGTGGCGGGTAATCTGGAAGTCTTCTTCAAGGACAAGCCGGAGAGGAACTTCACGCTTACCAATCTGCTGGTGGAAGGCCAGGGTACATCTTCCAAAAAATACCTGGAGTGGAATATTAGATTTAAGATGAAAGGGCTGAAGGACGCTGATGGAAACAAGATAGCCTCCATCGCGACCTATGCCGACGGTACCACGGACAAGAACTGTGTGCTGATGTACGACAACGTTCCGAAGTCCGGGCGCCTGACCGCCAAGAAGAACTGGGCGAGCTCCATGCAGGACCACAAGGCAGGCAGCGTGGATGCCTACGATGCCCTCTTCAAGGAGACAGGCATGAAGAACGAGGCGATGGCTGCCGACCCGAAGATACGTGTGGCCGTCTATCAGGAACCGTTCATCGGCTTCTCGAAGTCCGTGAACGAGGAAGGGCAGGATGTATATACTTGCATGGGAGAATTTACGTTCGGCCCGGACAAGGGAGATGACCTTTGTTTCGGTTATGATACGGAGGCTTTCCCGGAACTTCTCTCTGTAGAGGGCTCGGACAACGCACCGCTGGGGGCACTGTTCCGTGTGCCCTGGAACCGCGGCAAGTCATACTGGGCGTACAATGCCGATGAGGAAGCCTTCCAATATAATGATACCAATTGCTGGGACTTCGACGCCGGAGAGCTGAATGCCGACGAGACCGAACCGCTCTCTGCGCAGAGGTGGATAGATTCCTATAACGCCGTATATGTCTGCAACAACCGCATCCGTCCGTTTGGCGGCACGCTGGCGGAGCTGAATGCTTCTGTTGCGGAATATCGGAGCACGGGGTATGAGTACTGGATTGCCAAGACCGGCGATGCCGACCTCTACAATCTGTACTACTATGAGGCGGCGGAAGGGAAATTCATCCCTTCGGACATCGGGGCCGGGCAGATTAACCTTAAGACACAGCTCAAAGAGTATTTAAGCAGTGATTTATCAGCCTTCACGGCCGACCAGCTGAATGAACTGTTCGTCAATGCGAGGAAGCAGCTTTTCCGGGCTACCATCCCCGACTGCTTCGACATCAGCGACGCCGTATTCCATCATAATTTCGTGGAGTTTACGGCCGGAACCGACCAGCGGGCGAAGAACACCTATCCGTATAACTTCTGCACTACCGGCAGCAAGTGGCGGTGGCGCCTGGACGATGCCGACACCATCTTCCCGATAGACAACCAGGGTCAGGACCGCAAGCCCTACCACTGCGAGATGCACGATGTTTACAGTAACGGCCAGCCCATCTGGAACGGCGAGACATCCGTATTCTGGAACATGCTCGAACTGGCATTCAGCGCCGAGATTGCGGCAGGCATGCGGAAGATGCTCAGTGCCATGGAAAGCCTGTGCGGACAATCCTCGGGCACTCCCTATGACAAGGTATATGCCTTCTACAAGAAGTATTATCTCGGCATCAAGAACTATTTCCCGGCCACGCTGGTCAACGCCGATGCCAAACGCTACGAGATAGCCAAGATAGCCTACAACAGCGGCTCTTATACCAACGACACCGACCCTATCACCCAATCGCATGGCGACTTCTGCTCCGCCGAAACCGCCTGGGTGAAGAAGCGCATCATGTACATCATGTCGAAATACAGCTACGGTCTGTTTTCAAACAGCGGAACGGACACCATCATCGTGCGTGCAGCAGGCGACCTGATAGATTACGAGATAACCCCGGCATTCGACATGTACCCGGCCATTGCAAACGGTACCAGCATCGTGCAGGGCGCAAGGACCAAGGCCGGTGAAGTGTGCCGGATGACCATCGACCTCGGCGGCTCTGCCGACCAGCAGAACGCCATCCAGGCGGCGAGCTGGCTGCTCTCCATCGGCGACTGGCACCGGAAGAACGTCAGCGGCACCATGGTGGTCCGTGGCCGGCGCCTGACGGAGCTCATCCTGGGCAGCAAGACCGAAAACGTCATCATCACCATCACCGGGCTTACCCTTGCCGACTGCGGCAGCCTACAGAAAGTCCTGTTGTCAAACATTGCCACCTTGCAGGGTACTCTTGACCTGAGCGCCTGCCAGAACATCCGTGAGATATATGCCGACGGCACGGGGCTCAGCCAGATTAAGGTTCCGGAGGGCGGCAGTCTCGAAGTCATCGAGTATCCGGCAAACAACAAGTACATCGGCTTCAGGAACTTCCCCCTGCTGTCCACCGACGGATTGCGCATCGGCCAGTGTGCCGGAAACATCACGGACTTCTGGGTGGAGAACTGCCCCCTGCTGAGCCCCATGAAGCTGCTGTCTGATGTCATTGAGGCACAACAGTCCCAGGGTGATGCCCACGCGCTGAAACACATCCGCGCCATAGGCTTCAATGAAGAGTATTACACTGCCGACGCACTCGACATGCTCGCCCAGCTCTCCGACGGCAGCTACTCCGGCTTGTCAGCCGAGGGACTGTCCGGCGAAGACCCGATACCGGTACTGGAAGGCACCATTACTGTGCATTCCAAGTACTACCAGGACACGGTGGATGCACTGAGAAGTGTATTCAACAGACTGAATCTGGTACTTGTCGGTGAAGCGGCCATTCATTTCAAGGACGCGGAAGCCCGGCGCATCTGCCTTGGCATATGGGATGCCGACAAGGACGGCTATATAACGGAAGAGGAAGCGGCCGTTCAACAGGTAATCAATGCCGGCACATTTGCAAACAATACGCGGATTGCCTCATTCAATGAGTTCAAGTGGCTAAATTTCACCACCTCGTCCAATAATCTGTTTACCGGATGTACGTCTTTGCAAAGTATCGAATTGCCGGAAAACAGGAATATCAGATACCAATACTTTTACGGATGCGTCTCTCTGGAAAGATGCATAATAGGCAATGGGTGCGACACTATTTCAAAGCAGGCTTTCTACAATTGTGGGGCGTTGAAAGAAATTTCCATTCCTGACACAGTGACAACTATTGAGTCTGGCGCTTTCGGCGGCACCGGAATTTCGGAATTCGTATATCCGCCCCATGTCACAGCAATTAGCGGATTGGGGGATATGCCACGACTGACCCGTGTGGAAATCGGGGAAAATGCCGTGTCGGTGACCGGTATGGGGAATTGTCCTCTGTTAAAGACCCTGATAATACGAACATCAACACCTCCGTCGACCGATTACTGGACACTGCTCAATGCTCCCCAGATTCCCAACATTTATGTTCCGGACACATCAGTTAGTGCATACAAGACAGCTTCCGGTTGGAGCAAGTGGGCGGCATATATTCGTCCAATAAGTGAAATGGTAGAAAATTAGTAGAACGGCGGAGAAACTTTCTCTCCGCCGTTCTTTTCAGGCTATTCTGGTGGCATTTCCTCTGAAAAGCCCTCCGGCATATCCACTTCTTCGTAGTGTTCCGGGAGTTCCAATAGTGGTTCTACCAATTTGATACCGCAGTATAATTTTCTATTATAATTCACCCTTATACTCTGATAACGGTCGAATTCTACTGGCCAAACTACTCCAACCGTTTGCTGCTTTATATGTATTTACTGCTGTGTCCGGTACATATACTGTGCATGTAGTGCCATTCATCATCCAGAATCCAAATTCCATAGGCGCTTCTGACATCATGACGAATGATTCCAACCCCGTACAATTTTCCCAGCATTTGAACAGGTTGTTTTTGGGAGCATCACCTCTCACTACGTGCCCCCTGATTATCATGATTTTCAAAGAAGTCAAGCCATTGAATACAGACGAACCTATGCCGGTTACACTTTCAGGTAAATCCACCTTCTCAAGTTTTGTACCCATGAATGCTCCTGCCTCTATTTGTGTTACTGTATCAAGAATAGAAATTTCTTTCAATGCAGAACAGCCTGAAAATGAATCTGCCAGAATAAAGGTTATCCCTTTCGGTAGAACAACATTGTTCAGTTTAACGCATCCCTTGAAACAACCAATCGGTATGCTATCTATAGAATGAGGAATTCTAATGCTTTCCAAAGAAGAACAATCCCCGAATATGTCATCGCTTCCGAACGTGGCATTCATCAATCCAAATTCATCGAATGTCTTGATTGACTTGTTTGCTTGGAACCACGCATTGGTAATGGAAATCTGATTCTTTATATACTCTTCACTAATTGCACCAATGTTATCTACATCCAGCTTCTCTTTCAAGATTCTCAATATTTCCGGGTCAGCTATTCTCACGCAAGCGATTCCGTCAATGATGAGATTAAGCCGGTTGAAAATTTCCCTCAGTGCATCCACCGTGTCTTGGTAGATACTCTGGTAAAAATATCTCATAGGAGTTTTGCTTTACATTATTTATTAGTATCTTTGCCTCATAACCAAGAGCTTAGTGGCAACTTATGTTGTCATCGAGCTCTTTTTTTATGTCCTTTTTCAAGGTTGTGGAAGCAATTACTTTTGCTGTCACGGAATGTCAGTGGAAAATTGTAATTCAACAACTTGTTTGATTTCGTCTGATGTACATTTGTGCGGTGTCGGACAAAGAAATGGTTATTAGTAGATTATTAAATGAATTGGTGAAATGGATATGAATGATTGGGTTATGTTGATGACCGCCCTCGGTGGCATCGAGGGCATCAAGCAGCTTATCAAGTGGTGGATGTCCCGTAAGACCAACGCGCGTATTGAGGACGCACATGCTGATGTCGAGGAGTTCAAGGCATTACGGGAGT
>OMGN01000907.1_pt1 | contig 18180 bp, 15 predicted proteins | sample 1674111 | NCBI WGS metagenome assembly OMGN01 (sample SAMEA103958143, study PRJEB25191) | human gut metagenome | biome: human-associated habitat [ENVO:00009003]; feature: intestine environment [ENVO:2100002]; material: feces | place: Germany | collected 2013/2015
AAAACACACACACACACACACACACACACACACACACACACACACACACACCGAGCAGACGTATATTAAGTAATTCCTACGCGCACGTAATATATCTAAAAAACAGCTATTTACAATATAAATCCACAAAAAGAAAGAAGACTCTTTTTGCGGATTTTTGTGTGTCTTGTCCTTCCATTCTCCCATCCTGTTCCTGCCATTTGGCGCAGGGCATAATTCCTATTGCCTTATGACACTCCTCCCCACCACAGCCGTATGGATGAGCCTCGCCGAGTATGGTGCAACAGGAACGATGTTTCTGTGCGCTGCTCTGCTGTGGTGTCGGAGGCATGAGAACCGCAAACAGCGGATTTTGCAGGCTGCGGCTTTTGTCATGGGCGGCACATGGCTGCTGTCCCGCCTGCTGACGACCTGCAAGGAAGGGATGCCCGAAAGCTATCCGTTGCTCCCTGTCCTTCCGCTTTATGGGGGATGCTGGTTTTTACTGTTCCTGCTCCTTTATCCGGCAGAAGCTATCCGTCCGGGATGGTCGGGGTGGAGAAACGCATGGTTGCTATTCCTTCCGGTGATTGCCCTGTCCGTTATTCCGGCGGTGGTTCCTGACGAGTTCCGGGAACTGCACTCTTATACCGAACTGTTGGAATCTATCGGTGAACCGAATGTCTGGTTCCGGCTGTTAGCCCTGCCCGTGTTTCTTCTCCCTTATCCTGTATTGCGGTTTTGTGTGCCGTACCATTGGCGGCAGAGCAGCGTGGATGCGAAATGGATTCGTGCCTATGCGTCGGCGGTGCAGGGTGTCGGGGTATCGTATCTCCTGTTTATGACAACGGGGACACTTGTTTCCTGTGCAATCTTCCTGACCTGCTGCACGCTCTTTAGCGTGTATGCCGCCTATCAGGAATTATATGTGCGCCTGTTCCCCGGCGATGTGCAGATACCGCCGGAAAAGAGAAAAAAACATTTTGCTGAATATCAAAATAAAACATTATGAGAATAAAGGTTTCAATCATCCTGTTTGTATTTGCTGCCTTTGCGGTGTCCGCACGGGCGCAAAGGATGGAGCCGCCGACCGGTGCGGCGAGCGATTCGGTGGTGTACCGTTCTGCCGTGTGCTTTCCCAAGAACGAAGGCGAGTGGATTCCGCAAAGCCAGTACAAAGCTGTGGGACGCATCCTGCGGTGGGCGCAAGCGAATACCGGTGTGCCTATCGTCATCACCGGCTGGGCGGACGAAAGCGGTACGGCGGCGTTCAATGAACAACTGTCTCTGCGCCGTGCCCGCACCGTGCGCAATTACCTCGTGAAGAAAGGCATTGCACCGGAACGGATTACGTTCGAGGGTTGCGGCATAGACACCGGAGCGGAAAGCCCGGAGAAAGCACGCCGCGCCGAGGTGCGGGGCATTATCAGGCTTGCCCTCGCGGATGCACCGGAAGTACGGGCGGAAACCGAATCCGTACCCGTGAAGCAGGAAGCGGAAGCCGAAAAGATTGCGCCTCCTGTTCCGGAAAAAGAAATAACGGTAGAAGAGCAGCAGCAAGCGGAAACCACCGTTAAAAAGGAAGTGCAACAAGCGGAACAACAAACCGTCACCGCCAAAGAAAAAGCAGAAGCGATAACGGCACAGCCGGAACAAACCGTAAAGATAACGCCGGAAACCGCATCTTCCTCCGGTCGCTACCTCGCCGTCAAGACCAACCTTGCGGCATGGGCGGGTACAATTATGAATGTCGCCGCCGATGTGCAGGTGAGTGAACATTTCTCCGTAAAATTGCCCGTACTCTGGTGTCCGTGGTACGTCAGCGACAAACATGCCGTGAAGACGTTTACCATCCAGCCCGAAGCCCGTTACTGGCTATCGAAGCCCGGCGTGGGTCATTTCTTCGGCGTACATGCACACGTAGGTTGGTACAGCGTGAAATGGAACCGCGACCGTTATCAGGACACCGACCGTCCGCTACTCGGAGCAGGCATCAGTTACGGTTATTTGCTGCCGTTCAATGAGCATTGGGCTGGCGAGTTCACCCTCGGCGCAGGCTATGCCAACATGCGCTACGACACCTATTATAATATAGATAACGGCGCACGCATCGACACCCGGACGAAGAACTATTGGGGCATCACCCGCGTAGGGATTTCCGTGGTCTATCGCTTCAACCTTAAAAAATAACGGCTTATGAAACAGAAATACGCAATAGGATTTATCGCCCTTGTGCTGACAATCGTCCTTGGCGGTTGTGTACACGATTACCCCGGCATGACGGAAGACGGCGAAGAAGGCATCGACCCCACGCTGGTAGAAGTCAATACCGAAGTGACGCTCGATTTGGAGCTTGTTCCGTTGGAAATCATCACGCAGAAAAATGCCCGTAGCGGAACCCATAAGACCCGCAGTGGAACAACGAAAGCCGACGACGGATACCGCCGCCGCTTCATCATCGAGGCATGGCGGGAGGGCAAGCCGGAATCCCGGCAGGTAACCGTCATGGACACCGCCGAAGAAGACGGAGACGAGAAAATCTCGCTCCCCATCCATCTGCGTCTGCATGCGCTGGACTACACCCTCGCCGTATGGACGGACTACGTAAAGGCAGGCACGGACACCGACCTCTATTACGATACGGACAACTTGCAGCAAATAGTTTGCACCACGTCCTACACGGGCAGCACCCCTTACCGCGACTGCCTTTACGGAACCACTGCCCTCGACCTGCGCCCCTACCGCAACGAATGGAACGCCAAAGTGCAGGTAAAAGTGGATATGGTGCGCCCGCTGGCGCAATACCGCATTATCGCCACCGACGTGCAGGAGTTTCTGCGTAAGACACGGCGGAAACGGGATGGCGAAAGTGGCAACAGCACCTATACCATCACCTTTTCCTACGGTTTCTATTTCCCGCTGGGGTTCAACACCACCACGGGCAAGCCGATGAACTCGGTGCAAGGCGTGAAATTCTCCGCACCCCTCGCCATCCCCGACGACGGCTCGGAAGAGTGCGTGCTGGGGTCGGACTTCATCTTTGTAAACGGCACGGAATCTTTTGTGCCCCTGAATATCGAACTGACGGATGCCGAAGGAAAGGTGGTGTCGCGCACACGGGGACTGGAAGTGCCCTACCGTCGGGGACACCTCACCACCTTACAGGGCAAATTCCTCACCAACGAGATGCAGGGAGGCATTGACATCGACACCGGATACGACGACGAGATAGACGTAGACCTCGATTCTTTCTGAAGTGACAGGTAATAAAATAAACTCAATTAAATCACAGTAAAAATGAACAGAAGTATGAAAAAGAACCTTTTCTTCGGGTTGATGGCTCTGGCAGGGCTATTCACCTCGTGCAGCCAGGACGACGCTTACGCTCCCCCGACTGCGGACAGCAACCAAGTAAGCATGAGCATCGGAATGCCTGCTGACTTTGTGAAAACACGGGCAAACGCCCCCACTACATTTCCCTCTGACCATAAATTGCGCTGCATCCTCGAAGTGTGGACGCAAGACGGCTCTGAACTGAAAGTACGTCAGGAACAACCGGTGACGGCAGGTGCAGCCAACATTACTTTCACATTTGAATTGGCAGACCAAGGCGAGTACAAAGCCGTGTTGTGGGCGGATTACATCGCTGAGAATGCAACGGAAACAAGCGGGCATTATGCTGATAAGTATTACAAAACCGACAATGCCGAAGGATTGAAGAAAGTAAGCATCCTCACGAGTACTTATACATACACCGACCAAGTACGTGAGGCATTTACGGCAGTAGTGCCGTTCACCAAAGGTGCTACGGCTAAAAACGACCTTACCGCTACGCTTGTCCGCCCGCTTACGAAAGTGACGATTGCGGAAAAGAACGCCGAGATGTTCGCCAAGTGTACAAGCATGACGGCTACATATACCGTTCCATCAGAGTTCAATGCTTTCAGCGAGGAAGTAAGTGCAACGGCTACCTACGCTGCCACCTACAACGCAGCCCCGGTGGGCGGGGCAGATATTACCATCAATGGAAAGGCTTGCAAAATCCTCTTCTCGGATTATGTCTTTACCGCTACCGACGGCACAATGGGTGGAATAGAACTCACGTTTACCGGAAGCGCAACGCTGAAGAACAAAAGCATTCCTGCCAACATTCCCCTGAAACGCAACAATTGGGTACGGGCTGCCGGAAACCTGATTACAGCGGACGCTTCCGGATACGACCCGAACTTAACTATGACCGTAGATATGACCACTGACTGGGTAAATCAGGATATTCCGGATATTGATAAAGCGAAAGTAGGCGACTACTATTACGAAGACGGCACATGGTCGTCAACCTACACCTACGACGCCTCGAATCCCTGCATCGGTATCGTGTACGAAGTGAATGCTGACGGCAAGAGCGGTAAGATTGTGGGGCTGACGCAGATCGAAAATATTGATCAAAAGCCATGGAGCAAAGAGAAAATCGTAACGGGAGCAACCAATACAACCGACGGTCGGGTAAATATGACAACCATCGCTAACTTGATTACAAGTGGCAGCAAGAGCTGGGATACTTACCCTGCCTTCAAGTGGGTGACAGAGCAAAACAATAACACCGGCAACTGGGATGCCACAACTGACAAGTGGTATCTCCCTGCCAAAGATGAGTTAAGCGCATTTTACACAGCTTATGATACTTACGGTAAAGATAACTTCAATGCTAAGATAACCACAGCAGGTGGAACAGCGCTCAGCAACATCTACTTCTATCCGAGTTCGACGGAGAGCAGTAACACCCAGTACTATCATACGCAGTTCAACAACGGCAGCACGGGCACCCAAGATAAAATAAACAACAACGTAGTGCGTTGCATCCGTACATTTTAATGTCATAAGGCTGATTAGCCCTTTAGCAGCCCGTCTTGATGGGTTATTTAACACTTTGCGGCGCAGCGTCAAAAACTGCCTGTGTAAGTGAAAGAAATGAATAACAGCGAAGTTTGATTGGTAAAGAGTGGTACTTCCGGGCATGGACGGACACTATTGGGGAAGTCCGTGCCCGTCCGCCCGCCTCCTTTCAAGCTCACTGTAAATTCAATTCAAACAGCTATTCGGACAGCCATGCGTTAATGTCCGGGTGCAGTCGGCAGCACTTCCCCGCCTCGCAGCGGGGAATAGCGCAAAGAAAAGGAAGCGAAAAACATCCCTCTTCCGGCAAAGAAAGGAGCAGAAAACATACGGAAGAGACGTGAGAACAATGGTTTATTCACCTTTTAAAACAAGAAGTTATGAAACAGACAATTTTTGGAGAATGGACATCGCAAGACGGTGCAGGCAATATGTATCGCTACATTTTCAACGAAAACGGTACTTACACCTACGCCACCCGCAGCGGTGACGAAGCGTGGCACACCGACCATCAGGGACAATTCTTGTATGAAAACCAGTTGCTTTCCCTGCAATATGCCGACGGCAAATGGTATAACATCGGCTATGTAGGAATAGAAGGTGATGAAATGGTGGAAGGTTTCAAACGAGTTTCCGGCAGCACCGGACTGGAAGGCGACTGGATGCTGGATGCTTCGGGGTTGCAGTTCACGGGCATGACACCCCGTGCAATGAAGCAACATACAGCGGTGACGTTCAAGGACGGAAACATGAACGGCACTTGTGAAAACCTGCTGAACGGCAAGGTTATGAAAAGCGACACGTTCACGGGCAAATATACCGCAGAAGGTGACACGGTTACTTTCTATGACACCATAAACGTAAAGACAGCCTATCTGAAAGGCATCAAAAAGATATGCCTGCTCGACAATGTTCTCGGTCTGCTGGGCGATGTGACCTGCAACGCCTACTTCAAACGCACGTCCGGCTGCAACCTCCAAGTATCAAGCCAACCCGTGAAGATGGACAAACCCATTTCGCAATTCACCGTTTATGCTCCCACAGGCATCGGATATGCTTTCTGGATTCGGGTGGATTTCAAAGACCCGAAAGAATTGCAGTGGCACACTTCCGACAGAGGGCCTTCCGTTACGGTATGGTTTAAAAAGAGCATGAAACTTGCCGATATTGTCGGTTTGAAAGAAGGCATGGACGTACGCCTGAATATTGAAGTACAGGCAGGCTCCAACAATGTGAGAGCCAACCAATACTTCACCTACAAGGAAGATGCTGCCCTTTCAGCCTATTATGAAGCGACCGGAACCAGCCTTGATGCCGCCGTCACTTTTATAGATTATAAAGAGGTATAGAAACAGGGCGGTAAGCCGACAAGGGAAACACAATGTCACATCAAAATGAACGGAACGATGACAAACGAAAACGAAACATACCGGGATTCATTCAAGGCGTTGCTTACAGGCTACGGCTTCTTCGGGGGATGGGACTATGCCCATTTCCCGGCATCGGGCGTACCGGAACTCTCGCTACGGGGCGACAAGCCTTTCACGCTGTTCGTGACATTGTGTTTCAAGAACATACAGGGTGGAACCATCTTAGAACAGAAAGATATGTTCCAACTGGGAATCATGGACGGGTTGATATATGTAATCGGGCTGGACTGGTGCAGCATTAAGTTTTCCGAAAGCACGCTCGGCAGGTTCACTCCCCAATGCTGGTACAAGCTGGGGCTGATTTATGACGGCAACCTGCTGACGGTCTATCTGGACGGCGTGAAGAAAGACTCCTTCCGGTGCAAACCTGCAAGCAAAAGAACGGCAAAAGCAGAGTTGGTTATCGGTGAAAAGCTGGATGCCTATTTTAAGGACTTCCGTATCTTCGACCGTGCGTTACCCGACGAACAGATGCAGCAGTTAGCTTCGAACGAAGAATTTCGCCCGGAAAACAGCATCGCATGGTTCGACTTCGCCCGGACAGGACGCAAAGACCAAAGTCCGAACCGGGTGAAATTAACAACCAAAGCGTTCTGTCGCATCGTGATAGTCAAACCGGTACGGCAATTCCGCTTCAACATCAACCGGAAATATGACAATGTGGAAGAGATGATTTGTGAACAGTTCAACATGCCGAAACCAATCAGTTTCACCGGCTGTATCGGCAGCAAATCCGGCAGCGGACAGCGTACACAGCTCGCCGGAATGGTATCGTTGGGAACTCCCAAACCCATCATGTGCGAAATCGAAGGGGAAATCGTCACCGTCTGGGAAAGCATCGACATTGCCCAAAATGATGATATGTAATCCAAAGCATTGAATCATGGAATACCCGAACCGACACAAGCCGCCGTTCTGCGACGAGAATCCGATAGACTGCCACTTTGAAGTGAAAAGCCATCCGGCAGGCGAAACGGTTCGTAATGACGACACGAATATCAACTATCTGATATTTTGCCGCACGGGACACGCCCGGATTACCAGCACGCTGTTCCATGACGAAATCCTCTGCGCCGGGGAAGTTATGTTCGTCCCCCGTGGGAGCGAGTGCAGCGGCGTCGCCCTTAGCGATGTCACCCTGCTGGTGCATAAGTTCAACAACACGGTGTGCCAGCATGAAAAGTGCATACTTGCCTACCTGTATTCGCACCGACACGCCCGGTCTAAAATCTATTGCTGCAAGCTGACCGTCCCGGAATCCCTGCAACTCCTTATAAGCGGTATCATCTCCTATCTCACGGACGAAATGCATGACTCCGACCTATGGAAGCTGAAACACAAGGAACTGATATGGGGCTTCACCCGTTATTACGATCCGGAAGAGTTGCAGTCTTTCTTCCATCCGATGACGGACGAGCAAGTGCCGTTCCGAAACCTTGTGCTGACACATTACCGCAAAGCCGAATACACCGACAAACTGGCGGAGCTTTGCGGCTACGGACTATATACCTTCCGCCGGATATTCAAGAAAGAGTTCGGCATATCCCCCTACAAATGGCTGACAATGAAACGGGCGGAACATATCCGGCAGAGACTTTCCTTACCTTACGTCCCGTTTGCCGACATCATCGAAGAGTTTCATTTCTCGTCCGCCGGACATTTCAGTAATTTCTGCAAACAATACTTGGGCGATACGCCCACCAACCTGCGGAAAACACTCCCGCAAGAGCCGCAAAACACGTAAATTGCTCACAATCTGCAAGCATTTGACAAACTCCTGTAAGGGAGTTCCGCCCGAACCTCCGTAACTTTGCGCCCTGAAACCTAAAAAGATTACGGATGCAAAGAAAGTATGAGGAAATAATGCAGGAAACGGACAGGCGGATAGCCGCCATCGACTTGAACGGAAAGTGCCTGATTGACGACTGTAAGACTATCATCCTGTTCCTGAAAGAAAAGCTGGGGGAATTGAAGCAGGATATTTTATCACACCCGTTCACGGACGAAGAGGAAGAAATCAACTTTTTCAAGCACCAGAAACCTATGCTGCTGGGACGGCTGATGTATTTCTACACCGTGCTGCACATAGAAAGCTATTGTCCGCCCTGCCGGGAACTGGCGGATGACTATTACCGGAAAAAGCAGGAAGAACAGAAGTTGTTCTTCGACCGCTGCGTCAGCTTCTACCAGTATTACCGTAGCGGTGCGACGTACCGTGACCATTACTATTTCCTGCGTGAGAAAAAGGAAATCTGCCCGGAAACGGAAATGTACCTCTTTGACGAGGAACCGGAGTTCTCTACGGGTTATGACAGGGTAGTAGCCCGGATTCTGGCGATGGAAATGCTGTATGCCTACCTGACCGCCCGACGGCACGCACTGACACGGGAAAACGAAGAGACGGAAATATTGCCGTTGCTGCGAGAACACCGCTGGACGGACAAGAAAACGGCTGCCGTGGAACTGATTTACGCCATCCAAGCCGCCGGAAGTGTGGATAACGGGCAGATAGGCATCATCGAACTGGTAAACCTGTTTGAAATCGTGTTCCATATAGACTTGGGCGATGTGTACCGGCTGTTCATCAACATGAGGGAACGGAAAAACAGCCGGACGGTCTATCTGGACTACCTGAAAGAGAAAGTCCTGAAACGAATGGACGAAACGGACGGCAAATAATTGTAAATCAACGGCGGGTTTATCAACCTGACATCAAGTTCATACGAGTTCCGTGAAGGCGGAATACCGATGGCGGAGAACCGCCCGAAGGTCTGAAAAAGACTCTCGGACGGTTTTTTCGTATCAGAAAAATCTTTATCAACCTGATATGAACCTGCCAAGAAAAGCCGTCGAATAGGCGGACATTTGCGACCAGAAATCTAAATATCAACAGATTATGGAAGTAATAACAATCGAAAGCAAAGCGTTCGCCGCCCTCGTGGAAAAGATAGACGGGATAGCGGCATACGTGGAAGCGTCCCGGCAAGGGAAACCGGACGGGCAGCAGGGACAGGAAGAGAAGAACCGCCGGATAGCGGACAAGTGGATGACGGGCGGCGAGGTATGCGAATACCTCGAAATCAGCCCCCGCACCTTGCAGCGTTACCGCACGAACAGGATCATCGCCTTCTCCATCTGCGGAAAGAAGATCCGCTACCGCCGTGCGGATGTGGAACAGTTCCGCGAACGCTGGATGCGTGAAACGCCCGACAAGCAGATCGACCGGATGATCGGACAACACCCTTTGCATGAACGTAAATACAAGCTGTATGGTAAGAAAAGAGGAAATACTGGCAAGGACGAGTAACGGGCTGGACGTGTTCCGCCACTACCTGCCCGTGAAGTGGCGGGTAGGCAGGAATTTCCTGAATCCGCTGTATGAAGACAGCAAGGCTTCGTGCAACGTGTATTATGACCGCCGTAGCGGGACGTACAGGATGAAGGACTTCGGGAACGGGGACTTTTCGGGTGACTGTTTCTTTATCGTGGCGAAAATCAAAGGGCTGGACTGCAAGAACGCCGCCGACTTCGTGGAGATACTGGAAACGATAGACCGTGAGCTGTGTCTGGGTATCAGCGAGGATGTGCCGCCGGAAACGGTACGGGAACGGCAGGCTGCCATGCGGGTTGTTCCCGTGGCGGAAGGAAACGGGATGAAAGGAAACGGAACGGCAGAGCCGACCGGGACGGAAGAACGGGCGGAAGAGCCGGAACACAAGCCACGCCCGTACCGGACGGTGCAGCAACCGTTCACGGAAAAGGAACTGGAGTATTGGGCTGGGTACGGGATAACGGAAGCGGTGCTGAACCGGTACGGGGTGCAGTCGCTGAAGGAGTACCGGAGTGAAACGAAAGACGGGAAAGCGTTCGGTTTCACGTCCACAACCATAGAACCGATGTTCGGGTATGCGGGGAAATGGGGCGTGAAGGTGTACCGCCCGAAATCGGAAGTACGGTTCGTGTACGGCGGTCACACGGGAGATAATTATTGTTTCGGGCTGGAAGAGTTACCGCCCAAAGGCGACACGCTGTTCCTGACGGGCGGGGAAAAGGACGTGCTGACGCTGGCGGTGCACGGGTTCCATGCGATCTGTTTCAATTCGGAAACATCGGTGATACCTGCAAAGATCATCCGGAAGCTGGTGTACCGGTTCAAGCATATCGTACTGCTGTACGATGTGGATAAAACGGGGCTGGAATGTTCGGAGAAACATCAAAAGCAACTGGCAGAGTACGGGGTGAAACGGCTGGTGCTGCCGCTGACGGGTGAAAAGACGGACAAGGACGTGTCGGACTACTTCAAGGCGGGACGGACACGGGACGAGTTCGTGAAGCTGTTCCTTAAAATGCTGGACAGCCTGTACGGTGACACGATGGCGGTGCTGAAATCCTGCGAGATCGACTACGACCACCCGCCACAGCAGGCGGTTGCCATCGTGACCGCCGGGGACGTTCCGCTGGGTTCGGAAGAGAATATCCTCTGCATCACGGGCGGGGAAGGCACGGGAAAAAGCAACTATACGGCTGCGCTGGTCGCCGGGGCGATTCAGGAGAAGGAAACGGACACCGACCTGCTGGGCGTGCGGGTTGAACCGAACCGGAAAAGGCGTGCAGTGCTGCTCTATGATACGGAACAGAGCGAACAACAACTGTACAAGAACACGGGGCGGATGCTGCGGCGTGCCGGACGGGAGAAGATGCCGCCCTACCTGCACGTGTATTGCCTGACGGGAATGTCACGGGGCGAGCGACTGACGGCTATCATGCAGAGCATGGATAAATACCATTACCTGCACGGGGGTATTCATTTAGTGGTGATCGACGGGGTGGCGGACTTGATACGCTGCGCCAATGACGAGGGGGAAAGCGTGGCATTGATAGATGAGATTTACCGACTGGCGGGGATTTACCGCACGTGCATCGCCGCCGTGGTGCATTTTGTCCCGAACGGATTGAAGTTAAGGGGGCACTTGGGTAGCGAGTTGCAGCGCAAGTCGGCGGCTATCCTCTCGATAGAGAAGGACGAGAACCCGGAAATCTCGGTCGTGAAGGCGTTGAAAGTACGTGACGGCAGCCCGCTGGACGTACCATTGATGCAATTCCAGTGGGACAAACAGATGGGGATGCCCGTGTACGTGGGCGAAAAGCCCCGTGCGGAAAAGGAGAAGCGCAAGGAGAAGGAACTGGCGGAAATGGCACGGGAAGCGTTCACCCGGCAGGAGAAGTACGGCTACATCGAATTGTGCGAACTGATACAGGAAATGCTGGAAGTGAAGGAACGGACGGCAAAGGGATATATCCGCTATATGCGTGAGAAAGAAATCGTCGAAAAGGAAGGAGATTACTATGTACACGGACAGGGAAGAGTTTGAGGGCTGGATGCAGCGGATCATGGAGCGTTTCGACACGACCGAAAAGCTGCTGGAAAGGGTGTTGAAAAAGAACAGCCAACTGGACGGTGAAGAGGTATTAGACAATCAGGACTTGTGCCTGTTGCTGAAAGTGGGCATACGGACGTTGCAGCGATACCGTGCCATCGGGCTGCTGCCCTACTTCACGATCAGCGGGAAGGTATTCTACCGGGCGAAAGATGTGCATGAGTTTATCCGTAACCGATTCGATGCGGTAGCGGAGAGAAAACGTAAGTGAAAAGTGGACAGTTGCCCTGCTTTGTCGTGAGATAAGGCGGGGCTATTCTTTTGTTATACGGGAATTTGCACTATATTTGCAACTGAAAATATGAAAGTTCATTGCCCGGCTTGAACGCAAGCGGGTTTTGATTATATAGATTGTACGTTCGTTGTACGTCCTGATACGAAAAACTGGTAATTTTTAATAAACTGGACGAATGGCGCAATGTTCATGCTGTATGCTTATACGGCGTGAATTTGCCTATTCAGTTTATTGGGCATACCAGTGCCTTCGTATCGGAATAGTGTGAGTTCACGCTATTTTTATGGCTACTGGCGGGCATAACCGATAAAAAGAAAAGTGTTATGAAACAGATTACTTTGTATGTGTACCAAACCATTGACGGATGCCCTGCCCGTACTGACAAGCGGGTGGACGATGCTGTTCTGAAAGCCGATTGCCTGCTCTTGGATGAAGAAACTTATCTGGATGTATTTGTAAACCACCCCGGCTGGCCGCTCACGGAAAAAGAAACTTTTGTAGTGGCGCAAGCCGATTGTAACCTGACGGAAAAACAACCAGTGAAATTTATTACGGAGGATGCCGTGGGGGAACTCTCACGGATGAAAGCTGCGGGTGATGGGGTGATGGTCGCCTACGGTGAAAGAATTGCGGCTGTGCTGCTCAATAGCGGACTGGCGGATGAGATCGTGGTAGTTACGCTCCCGAAGGTTGCAGGGAGTGACGAAAAGGTTTTGCGGCATATTACGGGTGACGGTGCGATGTGGGTAGTGCGGTCTTGTAAGGTGCTGGACGGCGAGAAGGTAAGGACGGTGTACGGAAGGGTGTAATTTGTGCATCACTGATGCACAAATTCAGATAGACGAAAGAAAAGTGCAACAGTGTCGCACTTTTCTTGTTGAATTTAGGCATCACTGTTGCCTAAATTCAAATCGTATCTTCACTATCCTGTAACTCCTGACTAAGTTTATTTTCCAATTCTTCAATGGAAGGAAGCCCGGATTTAATGTCTTTGGGTAATGCCCTGCCTAATTCATAATCGGAAATACCTATCGGCTTGTGTACGTCACGCAAAGCGTATTCAGCCATAATGCGATCTTTGTTCTGACAAAGTAGCAAGCCTATTGTCTGGTTATCCCCTTCCCGGCAAAGAATATCGTCCACAGCCGAACAATAAAAATTTAGCTTGCCGATATATTCGGGCTGGAACTCTCCACGCTTTAGCTCAACGACTAAATACCTGTGCATAAAGGCATTGTACATGAGGATGTCAATGTAAAAGTCCTTTTCCGACACTTCGATATGGTACTGCCTGCCCATGAAAGCGAAACCTGCTCCCATTTGGAGAAGGAACTTCTCTATATGTTTGATTAAACCTAACTCTATATCCCGTTCGTCGTATTCGTCGGTGAAAGTAAGCATATCGAAAATATAGGGATCTTTCAGTGTTTCCTTCACCTGTCTGGCTTGTATTTCGGGAAGGGTGGCATCGAAATTGTTTGCCAGTGCGCCGTGAATATTGTAGTAGTCCTGATTGATGGCTTCGACTAAGAAATCACGAGTCCACCCGTTTCTTATACACTGTATCATGTACCAATACCGGGCTTTATGGTCTTTTACCTTTTGTACCAAAGCGATATTGTGCGACCAACTTAGTTGCTTGATCGGAAGAATAATATCCGGTGTTTCTAATTTGGCAACGGCTCGTTGCCAAATTGTAAGTTCCTGATTATATTCTTTATAGAACTGAATCATGCACCTGCAATTACGTGGTGAAAAGCCTTTTACCTTCGGATAATCATTCTTTAAATCTTTGGATAACCGTTCGAGGGCATTGTTGCCCCAACCGATTTGTTTCTGACTTTCGGATAGCAGTTTGCCAATGTCCCAATACATGGTAAGCATTTCTTCATTGGCTGCGTAGATAGCCTTTTTCTGGGCGAGTGCTACACGTGCCTTGACTTGTTTAAGCAAGGTTGCATAGCTAAAAATATTGTTCTGAATTTCCATTTTATTCTTTTTTATTTGAGATTAAAGGCGTTCGGGATATTGCTGCCCTGAACGTCTGCCATCCGGTCACTCTGAAAAGGCAAAGCCACCCTTTCGGAGTGACCGACTGGCAAAGGTGTTGTTATGGGATTAAGGGTATAATACCCGGAAATCCCGTGATCCGCCGTCGTCTATGAGTTCGTTGCGGTGCAGCCAACGGAGAATTTCAGTGCCGGACTGACTGCCGAAATTGCGGACACAGTACAGCCGGGAAAGGCGATACCTTTTCAGGTGGATCAGCAAATGTTCAGTTGTGAAAATGCTAAGTTCCCGACAAGCCTTGACGACACGTTGCGAGAAGCCGAGCCTATCCAACGGGGTATTCAGCAACTCACTGTGCTTGCCCGGTCTGCCCCTCTTTTTTTTCTGCTGTACATCGTCATAGATGGTATCTACCCGGTTACGCTCGAAGAGGGCGAAAAGGGATGCGCCGTCAATCATCAGGACGTTATCGAAGCGGGCAAAAGCGATGTGGTTGCCGTTCATCCAGAGAGTGATGCGCTGCACGTCCGTTCCACAGATACGGGCAGCTTCTTCCACGGATAACCAGCCGTTCATCGTCTGCCGCCCTTTCCTTTTGCCTTGTCCGTGCGGGGCGGAAACTCGTAAACGGTGCGGAAGTCCTTATCGAAGGTGACGTGTGCATCGAAGGCTTTGCCGTCCTTGTTCTGAAAGCCTTTGATAAGGGACGTTTTGCCTTTGGTTACAAGGTCGGTAATCTGTTTGTCGGTAAGCTCTTTCCCGCCCTTGTTGCGGAAGATGGTAACACCACAATCGACGTTGCTGCACTTGGCGACTTTCGGATAGAAGAGGATGCGCCCGGACTGGCATTTGGGGCAAGGGATGCGTTCACCGTCCGCAACCGATACCTGCACCTGCAAAAGCTCTTCGGTGATCTGGGCGGTATAGACTTCGATTCCCTTGCGGAACGTGGCTGCGTCCATTTCGCCCGTTTCGATGCGGGCAAGGGCGGTTTCCCATTGCCCGGTCATTTCGACATCGGCAATGCGTTTGCCCTTTACGGTATGGTACACCGCCAGACCTTTCTCGGTCGGGACAAGGTTCTTCTTATCCCGGCGCACGTAGTCACGGGAAAACAGGGTTTCGATAATGGACGCACGGGTGGCGGGCGTGCCGATACCTGCTTCGCTTAGGCTGGCACGTAGTTCGGCATCTTCTACGGTATTGGAACAACTCTCCATAGCCGAAAGCAGGCTGCTCTCGGTGTGCAGGGGACGGGGCTTGGTCTGTTTCTCCATGTTCTCCGCCGATTGCAGGGGAAAGGTTTCGCCGGGCTGCAAGGGCGGAAGGGCGGCGGATTCTTCTTCCTCGTCCTTCTCGCTACGGACGGCACGCCATCCGGCAGACTTGATAACTGTCCCTTTGGTGGTAAAGTCGCTACCCGCTGCGGTGAAACGGACGGTTGTAACGTCCTTTATGCAATGGGCGGAGAAGGATTCGAGCAGGCGGGCGGCAACCATATCGTACACCTTGCGCTCGTCCTCCGGGAGTTCGCCGGGCAGACATTCGGTAATAATCAGGGCATGGTGATCGGTGACTTTCCCAGCATCCACGCTACGGCGGTTGAGTGCCGTCCCTTTCAGGGTGGTGGCACAGGCGGAGAAAGCGGGGTATTGCTCTAAAAGGGCAATGCGGGACGGGATTTCGTCGAAAACATCGTCCGAGATAAAGCGGGAGCCGGTACGGGGGTAGCTAAGTACCTTTTTCTCGTAAAGCGACTGTGCTATGGAAAGGGTTTTGTCCGCTGAAAAGCCGAGCTTGCTGTTGGCTTCCTTCTGTAAAGCGGTTAAATCAAAAAGATGCGGCGGTTCTTGGTTCACTTCCTTGCGCTGCACATCGGCAACCGTAACCGTGCCCGTGGCGGTAACGGCACTAAGAGCGGTAGTTGCTGCCGGAAAGGTTTCGTACTTGTGTTCGGAGATGGCGGAGAAGGGCGTGCCGTCCTTTTCCGCCGTGACCTTTAGCTGGTAGTAGGTCTGCGGGGTGAAATTCTTGTTCTCCAGATACCGGGAGCAGATCATCATCAAGGTAGGTGTCTGCACCCGTCCGAGTGAGAAGATTCCCTGTCCGGCGGCGATGGAAAGTGCCTGCGTGCTGTTGATGCCGACTAAATAATCGGCGATGGCACGGGCTTCGGCGGCACGGTAGAGGTTATCGTAATCGCTGCCGGGTTTGAGCTTATCCAGCCCGTCACGGATGGCACGGTCGGTCAGCGAGGAAATCCACAAGCGGACGAAAGGTTTGCGGCAACCGAGGTAGTTGTAAATATAGCGGAAGATTCCTTCTCCTTCACGACCCGCATCGGTTGCCACGATGATCCGGTCGGACTGGGCGAAAACTTCGCCAATGACCTTTAGTTGTTTGAGTACGCCGGGATCGGATTTGTACTCTTTGCCTTCCCGTATCTGGCGGGGTATGAACTTGAACTCCTGCGGGATGATGGGAAGGTTTTCACGGCGGAAGCCGGAGAACCCGTAAGCATCGGGCATGGCAAGCTGGACGAGATGGCCGAACGCCCAGGTAACGAGGTAGTCGTTGCCTGAAAGGTAGCCATCGTGACGCTGGCGAACATTCAACACGTTTGCTATGTCCTTCGCAACGGAAGGTTTCTCTGCGATAATTGCTGTAATCATATTTCTTTTATTTTTAATGGTTTGACAAAAAGTGTCCCGTCACTTGGGGGACGGGACAACTCGGATAGTTACTTGTGATAATCTTACCGGATAAGACGGGTATCAGAGGCGGGGACTTTTGCGCTGCCGGGGTTTGGGCTTGTCCTGTTGCTGCTCCTGTTTCTTATCTTCTTTCTTGCCCTCTTTCTGTTCCTGCTTGCGGTCTTGCTGCTCCTTCTGCTCTCCGGTGGGACGGGTTTGTGCGGACTGCAAAGCTTCTTTCAGGCTCTTGGTGGCTTCGTTGGTCTTGCCCTCGGAATTGACGGCTACCTGTACCTCGTTCTCGACGGCGGGTTTGACACGTCCCTCTTCGAGTGCGGTCTTGTAATCCTTGGGGAACATGAAAGCGGGGTATTTCTGTCCGGGCTGCCATGTGATGTACCCCTGATAAGGTTTTCCGTTCTTGTCTTTCAAGCCGGAAACTTTGACCGTGCCGCCGCCCGCAAGTTCCGTTTGCGACTTTTCGGTGAGTTCCTGTTTGCGGAAGGTCTTGGGGACTTCCTGATTGGCGGTCTGTTTCTGTAACTCCTTGTGTACGTCCATCGCCAGTTTAGCCCGGTCGTTGAAGAGTAGTTCGAGTTGCATCTTGGCGGCGTTGAACTGGACGGGGGCTTCGTAGGTTTTGGGCTTCTGCCCCTCTTTGGCTTTGGTCTGGAATTTACATATCACGGCTTCGCCCTTTTTCAGCCGTGCCACTTCGTCGGGGGTAAAGGTATGCCCGTTCTTCTCCGCCGGGATGCGCACCTTGTCAGCCGGGAAGGATGCCAGTTCATTCGTTTTCTGGTTACGGCTGACGAGGGACGGGACTTTCTCGCCCGCCCGGTTGGTGAGTTCGACAATGCGCCCCATGTTCCCGGCGGTCTTGATAGCGTCGCTATCTTCCTTCGTGAAGGTATGCCCGAAGAATTGCTGCTGCAACTTTTGGGGATCGAGGATGCCGTGGCTGCAAACGACTACCCTGCCGTCGGGAGCTTCACGCAAGGAAAGCTGGCTGTCGTTGGCATGGGAGATCGAATCGAGATTGAAATATACCCGGACGGTCTTGTCGGTCTGGAAGCCCCGTAACATCTGGTCGAGCATACCGTTCTGTTCGATCTGTTCACGTTTGATGCCGAGATTGGCGAGCGAGTTCCAATCTATCTTTTCCACATCGTACTTGTACTGCGGCTGTTGCTGCGTTTGCTCTTGTTGCGGTGCGTCTGTCGGCGGCTGTTGCTGCTGCCCGGCGGCAGGCTGTGCCTGTTGTTCGCCCTGCTGTTGTGCCTGTGCGGGATGTTGTACCTCGTACTGTGCCATGCGTGCCTGTCCTTCGGACGTGGGGTTCTGCACGGTCTGCTGGAAATCTGCCGCTACCCGTTGCACATCCTCTTCCGGCACACGGAAGAAATGGAAACGGGTGGGATCTTTCAACTGGTTCCAAAGATTGGAAAAGAAGTTGGAGAACATATCGCCGTGGCGATCCACTTTGAGAAGGTCGTTGTTGT
>OMGN01000912.1_pt1 | contig 18069 bp, 20 predicted proteins | sample 1674111 | NCBI WGS metagenome assembly OMGN01 (sample SAMEA103958143, study PRJEB25191) | human gut metagenome | biome: human-associated habitat [ENVO:00009003]; feature: intestine environment [ENVO:2100002]; material: feces | place: Germany | collected 2013/2015
TGCGGACTGTTGCTTAGCCCGCGGGAGAATGCCCACCATCTCCGCCAATAAAAGGCACTGGCTCAGGCTGGTGCCTTTTTTGCGGTAAAGATGGTGCGGATGAGAACAGGGCGGCGGCCCGCAGGCCGCAAGCAATCAGCCCTGCGGGCTGTTGCTTAGCCCGCGGGAGAATGCCCACCATCTCCGCCAGAGGCGCAGATTTAAACGGATCAGCGGCAGGGTGCGGCAGCTGGTCTTGTTCTTCATCACATCACTGACCCCTGGGCAGCCATCTGCATGAATCAAAATGGTCATGTGCGTTCCTCTATCACCCACTGAAATGCTTTTGCCGTACGCAAATCAGCGTCCTTAAAGTGTCCACCGCTGTTCCATTCAAGGGTGCAGTCTGCGCTACGCTCTGTAAGCCGACTGTGCAGCGTGCGGATATTATCCCCTACCGCAGCCATGATGGTGTTTTTCGTGCGCTCTTCTTTATCTCCAAGGCTTAGATAAACGTGCTGTGCCTGTATCGGGTGCTGCTGTTCAAACTCCATCCAGTCCGGAAACCACACAGAAGGAGAAGCGGCGGCGACACCGTGGAACAAATCGGTCTGGGTGGAAGCCCACAAAGCAAACAGTCCGGCCAGTGAGTAGCCGCCCAGAATGATTTTGACGTTTTCCGGGAGATTGAACTGTTGTTTCAGCGTTGGCACGACCTGTTCTGTCAGAAAGCGCAGGGTGTCCCCAGCTTTGCCGCCGAAGCCTTGCTTTCCCCACACGGCAGGGGCTTTCCACGGAGAAAGCGCATCGTTCCAGCTTTCCACCGGGATAGCTGCGAACAGAAAATTCTGGCAGCTTTGAGCAATGGCCGCCACTTCATAATCCATACTTTGCAGCTCATGCTCACCTGTCATTTGGAGCAGCAAGTATTCTGCATTAGTCCCGCCGTAAATGCGGCAAGGTGTGTTCCCGATTTGCATTGTCTGTGCTGTCACTGCGGCATCCTCCCGAAAAAAATTTGATAAGCCCAGTATAGCAACTAAAAAATCGTTTTGCAATTCAAACGGTTTTCAGAGCAGGCGCAAGCGGCACAGAGGTACATTCCCCCTCTGCTCTCTGGCAAATTACAGTGCGGATGTGATATAATGGAAAAAACACCGGGGAACGGCACAAAAGAAGGAGGCTGGCATGATGGGGCAGAGGCAGCGGGAACAGGTTCAAAGAGGCTGTGCGGTGGGCACCAGCGGCTGGCTGGCAGACCTGATGCTGGGCGCAGGCATGGTGCTGTCTGCAGCGAGCCCGCACGCCGCTGCCTCGCCCCGGAGGGTCCCGCAAGCCCTCCGGGGCTTTTTTGTTGGCCGCACGGCCCGTTCCGGCAGAAAAAAACAGGGCTGCTCCACATCTCTGTGGGGCAGTCCTGTCTGGCTGCGCGGGGTCGGCGCACGGGCTTCCGGGGTTTCCGGAAGGGTGCGGCTCAGTGCGCGGTTTTCTTTTCCTCCGGAGCCTCCGGGTTGTTTTCCAGGTTCAGCTCGGGCATCAGCTCGTTGCTGATGATGGTCAGCATCTGTTCCAGCTTCTTCACGTCCTCTTTGGGGAAGCGCTTGTTCACCCGCTGGACCACCGTGCTCAGGTAGGAGTAGCTGATGTTGTAGTAGTCGATATACTTCTGGGTGGGCCGCAGGTGATACTCCCGGCGGTCGGTGGTGGACTGGATCTTTTCCACATAGCCCTTGCGTACCAGCGAGCCGATCTTATACGCCGCGTTGGGGGTGGAGATCTGCATCATCCGGGAAAACTCCGCAATGGTGGGCTCCCCCATGGCCATAATGCCCTCCATGCAAAAGGATTCCACCGTGGTCAGGGTCGCCTCACGGGTGGCAAAGCGCTGGAACACGTTCTGGTAGAAATGGAGCTTGAACTTGGTATAGACATCGTTGAATGCTTTTTCCAGCATGGTACGGTCTCCCTTCGAACACTCAATTTCCTTTAGTATATCACGCTTTGGTCTTTTTGCCCAGCTTTACGCGCAGAATGTTCAGCACCACCAGCTCCAGCACAATGGCAACGCCCAGCAGGATCAGCGAGGTCCACAGGCTGGCGCTGCTGCCCAGGAACATCTGGGTCAGGCCGGTGATCACATAGCACGCGGCGGAACAGGATGCGGCGGTAATGGCGTAGGGCAGCTGGGTGGAAACATGGTTCACATGGCTGCAATGCGCACCGGCAGAGGCCATGATGGTGGTGTCGGAAATGGGAGAGCAGTGGTCACCGCACACAGCGCCGGACAGGCAGGCCGCAATGGAGACCACCAGCATCTCACCCTGCGGGAAAGCGTGGCAGACAATGGGGATCAGGATGGAGAAGGTGCCCCAGGAGGTGCCGGTGGCAAAGGCCAGGAACACCGCCACCAGGAAGATGATGACCGGCAGCAGGTACTGCAGGGCGGCAGCGGAGCCGCCCAGCAGGTTGGCAACGTAATATTTTGCACCCAGCAGGTTGGTCATGCCGGAAAGCGTCCAGGCCAGGGTCAGGATCAGCATGGGGCTGACCATGGCCTTGAAGCCCTCGGGGATGCAGGCGGCAAAATCCTGGAACGTCATCACGCTGCGGACACGATAGAACACAAAGGTGAACATCAGGGCAATGCTGCTGCCCAGCACCAGACCGGCGGAGGCGTTGCAATCGGAGAAGGCGGTGATGAAGTCCACGCCCTCAAAGAAGCCGCCGGTGTAGATCAGGCCAAGGATGCAGGCTGCGATCAGCACCAGCACCGGGGCCACCAGATCAATGACATGGCCGTGGGCATCGTCCTCGGTATCCACATCGTCGCCGTAGGGGCGGTCGGCCGTGGTGAAAAGGTCACCGGCCCGGGCGTTGTCCTCGTGCTGCTTCATGGAGCAGTAGTCCGTGCCCGTGAAGATGAGGAACAGGCTCATCACAATGGTCAGCAGGGCGTAATAGTTGTAGGGAATGGTGCGCAGGAACATGGTAAAGCCGTTGATGCCGGAGCCTTCGGGCACGCTGGAGGTAACGGCGGCGGCCCAGCTGGACACCGGCGCAATGATGCACACCGGGGCTGCGGTGGAATCAATGAGGTAGGCCAGCTTTGCGCGGGAGACCTTCTGCCGGTCGGTCACGGGGCGCATCACGGAGCCTACGGTCAGGCAGTTGAAGTAGTCGTCCACAAAAATAAGCACGCCCAGAATCAGGGTGGCAAACTGCGCCCCGGCCCGGGTGTGGATGTGGGTGGAAGCCCAGCGGCCAAAGGCGGCGCTGCCGCCGGCCTTGTTCATCAGGGCCACCAGAATGCCCAGCATCACCAGAAAGACCAGAATGCCCACGTTGCTGCTGTCAGAGAGCTTGGCGACCATGCCGCCGTCCTCGTTGAAGAACAGGGTGGTGACCGCCAGCTCCAGGTTGCCGTTGGCAAAGAGCAGCGCGCCGGTGGCAATGCCCACCAGCAGGGAGGTGTAGACCTCCTTGGTGTTCAGGGCCAGCACAATGGCCACCACCGGCGGCAGCAGGGAAAGCATGGAGCTGTACACCGCGGGGGCGTAGCTGGCCGGGTCGGCAATGGTGCCGGGGGTGGCTGCGGTGCACCACAGCAGCAGGGCAAACACCAGCAGTGCCCCCACCCAGGAGAGATTTGTCTTTTTCATAAATGATTCCTCACTTGATTTTTTGTCCCGGCCCGGGGCAGACTATCCCTATTGCAAACGGAAAGGGGGCCGCCGCTACGCCGGATTATAAAGCGCTGTATTTTGAGCTGTTCCGCGCCAACGAACAGGCCATCCGCCTGCTGACCGCCGCCCAGCAAAAGGCAGAAGCGCAGGTGATGGAAGAGGACAGAGAGCCGCTGTATGTGCACGGCCAGCCTGCCCACAATGCCAAAGGCTCCCCCTTTGGGGGAGCTGGCAGCGCCAACGGCGCTGACTGAGAGGGCGAGGCCGTTACCCCTTCTTCGCCTCTGCCTTTGCGGCAAACTTGGCGTTGTTGATGATGAACCGCTCGTGCACGCCGCCGCCCACGGGGCCTTTCTCGTCGTGCAGGGAGACCTTGAACACCAGCTTGCGGCCCTCCACAGCGGTCAGCTCGCTCTCGCAGGTCACGGTCATGCCCACAGGGGTGGGGGCGCTGTGCTCCAGCTCCAGCCGGGTGCCCACGGTGCCGCAGCCCTCGTCCAGCGCGGCGGCAACGCTCATCCAGCAGGTCTTTTCGGCCAGTGCAACCAGCGCGGGGGTGGCAAACACGTCCAGCGTGCCGCTGCCCATGGTCTTTGCAGTGTTCTCGGAAGTAACGGCGACACTCTGCTCGCCGCGGATTCCAGCTTCCAACATAAAAATACGTCCTTTCCAGATGCCCGAAGGCGAAAATTTAGAAATACATTGTTAGAATACCACACTTTTGGCACAGATGCACCTGTTTGGGCGTTTTTTTCTGCAAATCTCTTTCTGTTTGGCGCAATTTGCGGTATCATTGGCCCGAAAGGGATGGAAAAAAACATGAACGACTTCTGGAAATCCTACGATATCACCCATGCGGAGCTTGGCCCGAACTTCCGGTGTTACCCGCTGTACGGTAAAATCCATTTGATCGAGCTTGCCCTCTCGTTGGTGTTCATTGTGGGGATGGCCCTGTGGTACCGCCGCAGCTCGGCCTCTGCCCGGCGGCGCATCCTCGTGGGCGTTACCATTGCCCTGCTGGCCGATGAAGCTGCCCTGCTGCTGGGCATGGCTCTGACCGGTCAGTGGAACTGGAGCTATCTGCCTCTCCATCTGTGCAGCATCAATGTGTTCGTCTGTCTGTACAATACCCTCACCGATCAGAACTGGTGCAAGGAGGAACTCTATGCCCTCTGCATCCCCGGTGCGGCGCTGGCTCTGCTCTGCCCCAGCTGGCTGGACGTGCCCTCCTGGTGGACGCTCATCAATCTGCACTCGATCAGCATCCATGCCCTGCTGGTGCTCTACCCGGTTCTGCTTGTGGTGAGAGGCTACCGCCCCAGCGCCCGCCGTGCCCCGCAAGTGCTGGCTTTTTTGTTTGGCTCTGCCCTGCCTATTTACTTCTTGAATAAACCACTGAATACCAATTTCTACTTTCTGAACAATCCCTACGGCAATGTCATCACCAGTGCGTTTACCCGCCTGCTGGGTGAAAAATACTATATTCTGGGCTTTCTGCCCGCCATTGCGGTGGCGCTGTGTCTGATGTATCTGCCGTGGGTGGTAGCGGATGCCCGGCACAAAAAGAGAAAATAAGTGCTTTCTGCAAGCTGCCTTGTCCCCACCGGGCAGGGCGGCTTTTTGTTTGCCCAAAACGCCTGCTGTCTGCAAATTGAAACTGCAAATTTCTTGCGTTTTTCGGTTTGTTTTAACTATTTTTGAAAAGTGGACAGAAATCTTTGCAAAACCACTTGACAGAAGCTCTTCTGCATGATAACATGAACACATGAACAGACGTTCATGTAAAGCACGGCAAAAGGAGAACGGACATGATCGGATTGGAGCAGATGACCCCGGCGGGGCAGGAAAACACGGAACCGGTGGTGATGCCGGATGACGAGGTGCTGTATGAGCTGGCCGACCTGTTCCGGGTGTTTGGCGACTCCACCCGCATCAAGATCTTATATGCGCTGCATGACAATGAGCTCTGCGTGCAGGACATTGCCAATGCGGTGCAGCTGAGCCAGTCGGCAGTGAGCCACCAGCTCCGGGTGCTCAAGGACACCAAGCTCGTACGCTTCCGCCGGGATGGCAAAACCGTTTACTATGCACTGGATGATGACCATGTGAGGAGCATCCTCTCGATGGGCATGGACCACATTGAGGAGTAAACGGAAAACGCAGTACAAAGCCTCCGGCGCACAAGGCGTGCCTGAGAGGTCCACATAAAATAAAGAGAGGTACCTATGATGAAGAAGACCTACAAGATCGAAGTTGACTGCGCAAACTGCGCCCAGAAGATGGAGGATGCCGCCAACACCGTTGCAGGTGTGGCACAGGCTACCGTCAGCTTTATGACCCAGAAGATGAAGGTCGAGTTTGCTGAGGGTGCAGACCCCCACGATACCATGGTGAACGTTCTGGCTGCCTGCAAAAAGGTCGAGGACGACTGCGAGATCTTTGATATCTGAGGAAACAGGGGTTTGTAACTCCGGTGCGGCTCCCCTGCGGGGGAGCTTTTTGTGACGCATTTTTCGGGCAGAACGGCCCAAAAGCCGGTGTGGGAAACTGTGGAAAAGAAAACGGGTTTTCAACAGTTTCCACCGGGTTTTCAACAGCCTCTGCGAAAAAGTGCAAAAAGAAACGCGAAAAAGCAGGTTTTCTCCGGGAAAAGTCCGTGGAAAACTCAGGGGAAAACGTGGAAAAGTCTACCCTGTGGGGAAAACCTGTTGAATCCACCCCGCCCGCCGCGGCGCATTGCGGCCCAGAACCCAGAAAAAAGGAGAGTACAGATATGAATAAAAAGCAGAAGAAGAACCTGTACCGGATCATTGCTGCTCTGGTGCTGGTGCTCATCCTCAAATTGCTGCCCCAGTTCCCCACGCCGGTGGAGCTGCTGCTCTACTGCATCCCCTATCTGGTGGTCGGCTGGGATGTGCTCCGCAAGGCACTGCTGGGCATCAAGAACCGCCAGCCCTTTGACGAGTGCTTCCTGATGGCTGTTGCCACCGTGGGCGCGTTTGCGCTGGGCGATTATGTGGAGGGTTGTGCCGTTATCATCTTCTACCAGATCGGCGAGCTGTTCCAGAGCGTGGCCGTGGGCAAGAGCCGCCAGAGCATTTCCAGCCTGATGGATATCCGCCCCGATTACGCCAACGTTGAGGACGAGGACGGCAGGCTGGAGCAGGTGGACCCCGATGATGTGGAGGTGGGCACCGTGATCGTGGTCCAGCCCGGCGAGCGTGTGCCCATTGATGGCATCATCGTGGAGGGAACCTCTGCCCTGAACACTGCCGCCCTGACCGGCGAGAGCCTGCCCCGGGATGTCCGCTCCGGCGATGAAGTCATCAGCGGCTGTGTGAACATGACCGGCCTGCTGAAGGTCCGGACCACCAAGGAGTTCGGCGAATCCACCGTTTCCAAGATCCTCGACCTCGTGGAAAATTCCAGCATGAAGAAGGCCCGCACCGAGAACTTCATCACCCGCTTTGCCCGGGTCTACACCCCCGCTGTCTGCTACGGCGCACTGGCGCTGGCCTTTGTTCCCCCCATCGTTCTGCTGCTGATGGGCCAGCCTGCCCGCTTCGGTGACTGGGTCTACCGCGCCCTGACCTTCCTGGTCATCAGCTGCCCCTGCGCTCTGGTCATCTCCATCCCGCTGAGCTTCTTCGGCGGCATCGGCGGCGCGTCCGCCTGCGGCATCCTGGTCAAGGGCTCCACCTATCTGGAGGAGCTGGCCCGCACCGGCATCGTGGTGTTTGATAAGACCGGCACCCTGACCCAGGGCACTTTCAAGGTGGTGGGCATCCACCCCGAAAACGGCGTGACCGGGGATGCCCTTGTGGAAGCCGCCGCACTGGCCGAGAGCTGGTCCAAGCACCCCATCTCCCTGAGCATCAAGAACGCTTACGGTAAGGACATTGACCCCAGCCGTGTGACCGATGTGCAGGAGCTGGGCGGCCACGGCGTGACCGCAAAGGTGGACGGCAAAACCGTCGCTGCCGGCAATGCCCGCCTGATGGCAAAGCTGGGCCTGACGGTTCCCGAGATCACCGAGCCGGGCACCATCGTCCATGTTGCAATGGAGGGCAGATACGCAGGCTATCTGCTCATCGCTGATGTGGTCAAACCCCACAGTGCTGCTGCCATCAAGGGCCTGAAACAGGCTGGTGTCCGCAAGACGGTTATGCTGACCGGCGACGCGGAGCCTGTGGCAAAGGCCGTTTCCGCCGAGCTGGGTCTGGATGAATACCATGCAGGTCTGCTGCCCGGCGACAAGGTGGACCAGATCGAAACGCTCCTCGCCGCAAAGCAGCCCAAAGAAAACCTCGCTTTTGTGGGCGACGGCATCAACGATGCTCCGGTTTTGTCCCGTGCGGATGTGGGCATCGCCATGGGTGCTCTGGGCTCCGATGCTGCCATCGAGGCCGCTGACGTTGTCCTGATGGACGATGACCCGGCCAAGATCGCGCTGGCCATGCGCATTGCCCGCCGCACCCTGCGCATCGTGTATCAGAACATCGTGTTTGCTCTGGCGATCAAGTTCGCCTGCCTGGTGCTGGGTGCGCTGGGTCTGGCCAGCATGTGGACCGCCATCTTCGCCGATGTGGGCGTGATGGTGCTGGCTGTGCTGAACGCCACCCGTGCCCTGTACACCAAAGATCTTGCAAAAAAGAACGTGCAGTGACCGTGCTTTCTGCCCCCGCCTGAGTGCTGATGCCCCGGCGGGGGCTTTTCGCTGCCGGTGAATTGCATTCTGCCCGGAGTGATGGTACAATAGGACACAGTGACTCCCGCCGCCGGACGTTTTTCCGGCAGATAGATGGAAGAAAGAAGGCTTTTTATTATGAGCATGAACACGGTTCCTGAGCGCCTGGCTGCCCTGCGGGCTGCCATGAAGGCCAACGGCGTGGACGTTTATCTGATCCCGGTGGGTGACCCGCATTCCAGCGAGTACCTGCCCGACCATTACACCTCCCTGACCTATTTCTCCGGCTTCCACGGCGAAAACTCCAACTTCGTCGTCACCCCCACCGAGAGCGCTGTCTGGGCAGACGGCCGCTACTTTGTGCAGGCCGAAAAGGAGATCGCCGGTACCGAGATCCAGCTGATGCGGATGGGTGAGCCGGGCGTGCCCACCGTGGAGGAATACTGCGGCAAGGTGCTGCCTGAGAACGGCGTGCTGGGCCTGTGCGGCCTGACCGCTTCCTGCGGGCTGGTGCGCGGCGTGCAGAAGGAGCTGGATGCCAAGAAGGGCACCATCAAGACCCTGAACCTTGAGGATGAGCTGTGGACCGAGGGCCGCCCCGCCCGGCCTGCCACCCCGGCATGGATCCTGCCCAAGGAGTATGCAGGCTTCTCCCCTGCCGAAAAGCTGGAGCGCCTGCGCGGCAAACTCAAGGAACTGGGCTGCACCGCACAGCTGGTGGGCAAGCTGGATAATCTGGCCTGGCTGCTGAACCTGCGCGCCATGGATATCCAGTGCACTCCCTATGCCATGTCCTACTGCTATGTGACCCCGGAGCGCGCGGTGCTCTTCATCAACACCGCACGTCTGGGTGCGGAAGCTGCCGCAGAGCTCAAGGCCAACGGCGTGGAGATCCAGGAGTACGATGATGTGCTCAAGTTCCTGGCCGCTGAGACCGAGCCCCAGACCGTGCTGGCCGACCCTGCATCCGTGAACTTTGCCGTTTACGAGACTCTGCAGAACAACGCCGCCCTGACCGTGAAGGATGAGGCCGACCCCCTGCTGCCCATGAAGGGCGTGAAGAATGAGGTCGAGCTGGCTCACGACCGCGAAGCCCATCTGCGGGATGCGGTTGCCATGGTGCGGTTCCAGAAGGAGCTGGAAGAGCGTCTGGCTGCCGGGGAAGAGCTGACCGAGCTGACTGTGGACGAGATCCTCCACAAGTACCGCTCCGCACAGGACAAATTCATCGTGGAGAGCTTTGGCACCATTGCCGCCTACGGTGGAAACGCTGCCATGATGCACTACCACGCCACCGAGGAGGACCATGCCAAGCTGGAGCGCAAGGGCTTCCTGCTGGTGGACAGTGGTGCCACCTATCTGGACGGCACCACCGATATCACCCGCACCTACCCGCTGGGTGAACTGACCGAGGACGAAAAGCTGTTCTACACCTGGACCCTGCAGTGCCACATCGACATTGCAAAGGCTGTCTGGCTGAACTACTGCGACGGCCACATGCTGGATACCATTGCCCGTGAGCCGCTGTGGCAGCACCTCATCAACTACCGCTGCGGCACTGGCCACAGCGTCAGCTTTGTGGGCAACGTCCACGAGGGTCCACACGCCCTGAACGGCCGCAACACCACGGTGTTCCAGCCGGGCATGATCATCACCGATGAGCCGGGCGTGTACGAGGCCGGTCAGGTGGGCATCCGCATTGAGAACGAGCTGGAGTGCTACCACAAGGCCGACAACCAGTACGGCACCTTCCTGGCCTTCCGTCCGCTGACCTTTGTGCCCATTGCCACCTCTCCTGTGGTGCCCGGTGTCCTGACCCGGGACGAGCTGGATTGGCTGAACGCCTACCACCGCGAAGTGTTTGAGAAGCTGGCTCCCCGCCTGACCGAGGATGAGCGCGACTGGCTGGCCAAAAAGTGCGCCGCCATCGGGGCATAAAGAACAAAAAAGCGGGAGGCCCGCAGGGGCGCTCCCGTTTTTGTTTCTCGTCAGGACCTCTGCTCCAGCTCGGCCTTGTGCTCTTTCCAGTAGGCTTTGGCCTCGTCGATGACCTTTTTGAAGGGGCCGGAGGGGTAGGTGCTCTCGGCGATATCCACCAGGAACTTATACAGCTGGGGCCGCACCTCCTCGTACATTCCAAGGCGGGTGTAGAGGTCTTTATAATACCGGAACGTCTGGATCTTGTTCTGCACGATGGAGGCCGGGTTGATCTGGGTGTGGCAGATGCTCTGGGGATTCTGGACGTAGTAGTAACCGGCTTTGTCAATGGAGACGAAGGTCTCGGCATACTGGATATACTGCATGTTGAACACCAGATCCTCGGCCCATTTCAGCTCGCTGGTGAACTGGATGTCATTGCCGGTGAGCAGGATGCGGCGGTAAAGCTTGTTCCAGAGCACACTGTAAAAGTAGGAGGCGGGCTTGTCCATCAGCCGCAGGGCAAAGGTGTCCTTGTCGTAGACCCCGGCGGGCAGGAAACCGTATTCCCGCACCTCAGGGGGCCGGGCAACACTCATCACACCCAGATTGTCCTCCAACTTTTCCAGTACCTGCTCGGGCTTTGTGGCCCCGGCGGGGATCACCATCTTGTAGGGCGCAATCACAAGATCTGCGTGGTGCGTCTCGGCGGCTTCCACCAGATGCTGGGTGAAGTCCGGGTCGATGTAGTCATCGCTGTCCACGAACTGGACATACTCGCCCCCGGCCAGCTTCAGGCCCAGGTTGCGGGTGTCGGACACGCCGGAGTTTTCCTTGTCCACCAGCACGATGCGGCTGTCCCTGGCGCGGAACTCCTCACACACGGGCAGGCTGTGATCCTTGGAGCCATCGTTCAGGATGATGAGTTCAATGTTTTTATAGGTCTGGTTCAGGATGCTGCCGATGCAGCGGGCCAGATGATTCTGAGCGTTGTATACGGGCAGGATGATGCTGACGAGCGGCTGATCCATGGCGGTGTCCCCCATTTCTTTTTTCGTCCATGATACTCCCTCACGGCGCAAAAATCAAGCGCTGTGCAGAGGGAAAGGAGGAGCGGATATGATCTTTCACATTGCGGTGTGCAGCCCGGACCCTGTGCTGCGGGGCCGGGTGCAGCGCCACTGCATGGAATATTATGCCCGCCGGGCCGATGCCTGCATCGTGGAGCAGCTGGAAAGCACAGCGGCCCTGCTGCAGCAGGAGGAAGCGGGCTCACGGTACGAGCTCTACCTCATCGAGCTGCCTGCCGCCAACCCGTGCAGCGGCCTGCAGGCGGCTGCAGAGCTGCGCCGCCGAGGTGTGCGGGCCCCGCTGGCCTTTCTGGCCCACACCACGGCCTATGCCTACGAAGCGTTCCGGGTGGACGCGATGCAGTACCTGCATATCCCGTTCCGTCCGGAGCAGCTGACAGCCCTGCTGGACCGGGCCACCGAGCCGGAATACGGCCCGGTCATCCCGGTTGCCACGGCCATGGGCCTGCGGGCTCTGCCCTTTGCGGACATCGAGTATCTGGAGTGTACCCACCATGTGGTGCACTACCACCTTGCCAGCGGCGAGGACGTGGCCTCCCTCTCCCTGCGGGTGCCCTTTTCCGAGGTGGCAAAGCCCCTGCTGGCCGATGCCCGTTTTCTGCAGCCCCACCGCTCCTATGTGGTCAACCTTGCCGCCGCCGCCCAGCTCTCTTCCGGGGAGCTCTGGATGCGCAGCGGGGCACGGGTGCCCATCCCCCGGGGGCGTGAGCCCGCTGTAAGGGCGGCGTTCCGGGCGTTTCTGGAAGGGTAAGGTGTCTTACAGGAGCAGCTCGTTTTCTTTGCGGCCGGAACAGCGGGCTCTCAGAAAATCGGTCACCTGTGCGACAATGGCGGCATCCACAGACCGGGCGTGAACCGGACAGCGGGAAACACAACGCATACAGGTAATGCACTTGGACGGATCGGTAACGGTGAAGTTATCGTAGGAGATGGCTCCCACAGGGCATTCCCGTGCGCAAAGCCCGCAGGAAGTGCAATTGGCATTGACAGTGGGAATCAGCCCGGCCCGCTTCGCTTTGCAGTTGTGCTCTCCGGGAATTGGCGGGCAGGTATCGGAGCCGGAAGTGAATTTTTCGAGGATCTGCTTGCCGAAAACGGCCAGCTGCTGGCAATCGGCATCGTCCGGACGGCCGGCGGCAAATTCAGGCAGCAGACTGTGTGCCGCAACGGCAGAAACTGTGGCGATGGGCTGGAACCCGGCGTTCCGGGCATAGTCTTCCATCTGGGCAAGGGTGTTATCAACGGCACGGTTGCCGTAGACCGCTGCCAGGGCGCAGCGGGCACCATTGCCCTGTAAGAGCGCCAGACGGTCCAGAGCGGGCTGAGGTGCCATGGCTTCAAAAGCTGGCATCGCAATCAGAACGAGGTCAGCTGCGCTGAATGGAATGGCAGGTGCTGTAAAGTTCTGTGCGGACAAGTCGATGGTCTGCACCTCCGGCCAGGTCTGAGTGATCGCTTTTGCAACACGTTCCGTGCCGCCGGTGGGGCTGAAAATGAGTTGGAAGCAGTTCATAAGAAAATCCTCCTTGATGTAAAAAATAAAACTACATCTTAAAATGGAGTATACCACTGAAAAGATGTAGTGTCAATATTTACACCAAAAGGAAAATGCGATAAAATAAGAGAGGGAGGGCTGCGCCTATGCACATCAGCAATAAATGTTCCATTGCGGTTCACTGTCTGATTTTTCTTTCAGAGTACGGTGAAAGGGAAAAAGTGACCAGTGAACTGCTTTCATGCTCGACAGGGTGCAACCCAGTCACCATTCGGAATATCCTCAGTGCCCTGAAAAAAGACGAGATCATCACGGTAAAGCCCGGCACGGGTGGTGCGGCGCTTGCTCTGCCGCCGGAGAAGATCGATCTGTATCGGATCTGTTCCGTCGTAGACCCGGAGGCAATTGATAAAATGATCGGGATCCATGGTTCTCCTTCGCCCTTTTGTCCGGTGGGCCGGAACATCGGCAATGTGCTGGGCAAAACCTACGATACGTTGAAAAATAATTTGATCGCCAGTATGAAAACCATCACGCTGGAACAGATCCTTGCCGATTATCACGAGGTTCTGAAAAGAGAGAAAAACTAAAAAGAACTGAAAATATAAAACCCCGCCTTTTTGGCGGGGTTTTATTGCTGTATCCTTATACCTTATTCCAGTCCAGCTCCGTCCAGTCGGTCAGGAACTGGTCGCTGACCTCCCGCAGGGCGGGCTCATCGGACTTGCTGGCGGCATCGGCGATGCCGATGACGTGGAAGCCTGCGTCGTGGGCGGTGCGGGCGGCGTAGAGGGAATCCTCACAGACAACACACCGGTCGGGGTCAGTGCCGCCCAGGCGTGTAAGGGTCTGGAAAAATACATCCGGCCTGCTCTTGTGGAGCGCCCCCTGTGCCTCCACATAGAAGTCGAAATATTCATCGATGCCCAAACGGGTGAGCACGGTGCGGCACTGGGCGCTCCAGGTGTTGGAGCAGATGCACATGCGGGCACCCTCGGCCTTCAGGCGGGCCAGCAGCTCCCGCACGCCGGGCTTGAGCTCCACGGTCTCGTAGAGCTTGGTGATAACATCCCACATCACATCGTTGTAGTCCTCCATTTTCAGGGGCAGGTCATACTCCCGGATGAGGTAGGCCGCGCCATCGGCCATGCCCATGGTCAGGAGCGTTTTGTGGAGGTCGGATTTTGGGGTGCGGCCATAGCGGGCCAGCAGGGCATCGGGCGCACCCTCCCATACCATGGTCATGCTGTCGGTCAGGGTGCCGTCCATATCAAAGATCCAGTTGTTGCAGTGCATTGTTTTACCTCCACCATCGTTTCACACAAGTTAACAAAATTATACCATGGATTTTGTTCCAAAAACAGGGAGAATTTTTCCGGAAAATATGGTATACTTCTGACAGATTTCCAAAGAATGACTAGGAGGCGTTCCAGATGGCACAGAATGATACCCCGGTCAAGGCACTGGTGCTGGCAGGCGGCGGTGCGCGCGGCAGCTATCAGGTGGGTGTGTGGCGTGCCCTGACCGAGCTGGGCTGGCGGCCCCAGATCATCACCGGCACCAGTGTGGGCAGCCTGAACGGTGCCATGTTTGCGCTGGACCTGTACGAAACGGCCCGGGATATGTGGATGAGCATCCGCAGCCAGGACGTGATGGAGCTGCCGGAGGAAAACGCCGACCTCTCTGAGCTGCACGCCTTCCTGCGGGAAGTGGTGCGGGACGGCGGCATGGACGTGACCCCGCTGGAAGAGATCGTGGAGCGGGTGCTGGATGAGGATGCCCTGCGGGCTTCGCCCATCCGGTTCGGCCTTGTCACCGTGGAAAAGCGGGGGCTGAAGCCCCGGGAGCTGACGCTGGAGGATATCCCGGCGGGCAAGGTAAAGGATTACCTGCTGGCCTCGGCCGCCTGTTTCCCCGCCCTGCGGGCAAAGCAGATCGACGGGGTGCAGTTCCTGGATGGCGGATACCGGGACAATATGCCCACCGCGCTGGCCCAGAAGATGGGCGCGGAGGAGCTGGTCTGTGTTGACCTGGAAGGGGTGGGCATCACCCTGCCCAACCGCACCGGCCTGCCCACCACCATGATCCGCAGCTACTGGGAGCTGGGGGACATCCTCCACTTTGACCCCGATACCGCCAGACGGAACATGGAGCTGGGCTACTACGATACCCGCCGCGCCATGGGATACCTGCGGGGCTGCGCCTATGCCGTTTCCACCAGCGCCGAGAGCTGTGAGGATGCCGCTGCCTTTGCGTGGAAATTCCAGCAGGTGCAGAAGGCGGTGCGGGAAAAATACCCCGTGACCCTGACAGCGGATGCGGCCCTGCTGCTGGCCAACATGAAGGATGCCCAGCTGGCCCCGCTGGAAGCTGCCGCCGAGGATGCAGGCGTGGACCCCACCGTGTTCTATACCACCCGGACACTGGCGGAAGCCTTTTTGGAAAAATGCGACCGGGAGCGCATCGAGAGCTTTGCGCCCCTGTTTGAGGGCAGCGGCAATGCGGCACAGGCCGCACGGGCCGCTCTGCTGCCCAATACGTTCTTACAGGCATTGGTCTGCCGTGCCCTTACCGGGCCGGTACTGCCGGAGGTGATCGAGGAATGAAGGTCTATCAGGGACACAGCGCCTCGCCGGGCCTTGTGATGGGGCAGGTGAGCCGGTTGGAGCGCTGGCACGAAAATTTTGCCACCGGGCCGTTCAACGCGGAACGGGAACAGCGTCTGCTGGAAAACGCTGTCCGGACAGCCCAGCGTGAGCTGGACGGCATGGCAGACCGCAGCGGCCCCACGGAGCAGGCCATCTTCCTGTTCCAGAGCATGATGCTGGAAGATGAAGGCTTTATGAACGAGGTCAAATTCCAGATCAAGGCGGGCATCAGCGCTGCCGAGGCCATGTACCGTGCGGGCAACCGCTATGCAGAGCAGCTTGCGGCCATGGAGGACAACGCCTACATGCAGCTGCGCAGTGCAGATATTCTGGATGCCGCCCGCCGCGTGGTGAACGTGCTGACCAACCGTCCCCGGGTCTGGCTGGCACTGGATCACCCGGTGATCCTGGCGGCAGAGATGCTGATGCCCAGCGATCTGTTCAGCGTTCCGGCGGGGATGATCCTGGGCATCATCACTTCGGAGGGCAATAAGCAGAGCCACGCGGCGATCATTGCGCGGGCCATGCACATTCCCTGCGTGGTGCAGGTGGGGCAGGCGTTCCTGAACGACTGTGATGGCCGCACCGTGGTGCTGGATGCCAACAACGGCGAGTGCATTCTGGACCCGGATGCCAACACCCGCCAGCAGGCGGTCAGCCGCATCTGTGAGCTGCAGTGGGAGAGCGAGGAAGCCGCCCGCATCAGCGTCCTGCCCAACCGGACAAAGGATGATGTGCCGTTTGAGCTTCTGGCCAACTGCTACGGGCAGGAGGATATCGAATCGGCGCTGCAGGCAGGCGCTTCCGGCGTGGGCCTGCTGCGCAGCGGCTATATGATGCTGCCGGGCCGCCCGGTGGACGAGCAGGAGCAGTTCGTGTTCTATCAATCCTGCATTGCCGCCGCAAAGGGCGGTGTGGTGACAGTGCGCACCTTTGATTTTGGTGTGGACCGCGCCATGGCCGATATCCATAGGGGGCTGGAATCCTCCAAGCTGGGCCTGCGGGGCATCCGCAGCAGCCTGCGCCAGACCCATCAGTTTGAGACGCAGATCTGCGCCCTGCTCCGGGCGGCAGCCCACGGCCCCCTGCGGGTCATGTTCCCCATGGTGACCAACCTCGAAGATTGGGATGAGGCCATGCGGCTGGTAGCGCACTGCCGCCAGCTGCTGCGGGAGCGCGGAGAGGAGTTTGACCCGAACACGCCCTTTGGTGTGATGTTCGGGGTGCCCTCGGCCTGCCTGACGGCAGAGGAATTCGTGGAGCATGGGTGCAATTTCTTTGTCATCGAGACGAACGATCTGACCCAGTACACCCACGCGGTGGATCGGGATATCTCCATTGCCGAGCGCTACTACCGCCCGGCCAGCCACGCAATGAAAAAGCTCATCCGCATGGTGGTGGAGGCTGCCCGGGAGGGCGGGATCCCCGTGACCATCTGCGGCAGCGCGGTGGGCAATCCGGCCAACACCCTGCAATATCTGCAGCTGGGCCTGCGGAGCTTCTCGGTCAGCCCGCAAAACCTCATTGAGGTGAAAAAAGCGCTGATGAACGCGAAAATAAAGTAAACAAAAAGGACGGCATGCGCCGTCCTTTTTGTATCTGTGGAAATAAAAATTACTCCAAGTTGCCCGTCAAGGTCATCACGGCGGAGAGCACCGCCAGCGGGGCGGTCTCGCACCGGAGGATGCGGGGGCCGAGGCCGACCGTTTTCATACCGGCATTGGCGGCCATTTCGGCCTCTTCCACGGCAAAGCCGCCCTCGGCACCGGTGATGAGGGCAATCTTCAGCCGCTGGCCGTCGGCAGGCTGTGCGTCTGCCAGCAGCTGGCGCAGGGGCGCGCCGCCCAGCTCGTAGCAGAAGAGCACGAGATCGTACCCTTCCAGGCTGCGGCAGAGGGCCCCGAAGTTGGGCAGGGGCAGGGCGACATCCGGCAGCACGCCCCGGCCGCACTGCTTGGCGGCTTCAAAGGCGATGCGGTTGTAGCGCTCGTTTTTCTGCTCCTCCTTTTTGGGGGCGGCCACGCAGTACCGGCTGAAGAAGGGCACAAAGTGGGTACAGCCCAGCTCCACGCCGTGGCGGATGATCTGTTCCAACTTGTCCTGCTTGGGGTAACCCACGAACAGGGTCACTTCCACGCTGGGCTCGGCGGCGCTGGGATAGCCAGGCTCCACGCTGAACTCCACCGTCTCCGGCCCGAAGCCGGTGATGGTGGCGGTGTATTCCACGGCGTTGCCGTCACATAAGATGACAGTGTCCCCCAGCTTGCCCCGCATCACGCGGGAAAGATGATGAGCATCGGCCCCCCGCAGGGTGGCGGTGCCATTGGAGATTTCGGTTGTAAAATAACGGTGAGGCATAGTGGTTCTCCTTGGGTACAAAACCTCTCAGGCGCTTCGCGCCAATGACGGGTTGCGGCTCCCAGCATCCACTTCGTGCAATGCACTTGTGGATTGCTGGCCGCGGCCCCAACAACTCCTCCCTGTTTCCGCCACTGGCGGCGGTCGTTGTTGTTGCCCCTAATAGTGGGGCCCTTGGCATTTCGTAAAGCTTAACCGTTTTGCCAAGGCC
>OMGN01000926.1_pt1 | contig 17864 bp, 19 predicted proteins | sample 1674111 | NCBI WGS metagenome assembly OMGN01 (sample SAMEA103958143, study PRJEB25191) | human gut metagenome | biome: human-associated habitat [ENVO:00009003]; feature: intestine environment [ENVO:2100002]; material: feces | place: Germany | collected 2013/2015
CGCCTGCTCCAAAAGGAGTTGAGCGACATCTTCTTGTTGCAGACCAAATCCATGCCCGGCATACTGATTTCGGTCAGCGCCGTACGCATCAGTCCCGATATGAGCGTGGCACGCGCCTACCTCAGTGTTTTCCCCTCGGAAAAGAGCGAGGAAATCATCAAGAACGTCAATGCGAACATGAAGTCCATCCGCTTTGAGTTGGGAACCCGTGTACGTCACCAGCTTCGCATCATTCCCGAACTGAAGTTCTTCGTGGACGACTCACTGGATTATCTGGAAAGAATCGACGAATTGCTTGGGAACCAGTAGATAGCGATTAGTGGTTAGTGATTAGTGATTAATGTAAATGAGTGGCTTTTATCACTAACCACTAACCACTAACCACTAACCGCTAACCACTAATCACTAACCGCTAATCACTCCCCATGAACCTTCCTTTTTTTATAGCCCGCCGCTATCTCTTCTCCAAGAAGAAGCACAATGCTATCAACATCATATCCGGCATATCGGTATGCGGGGTGGCGTTGGCTACATTGGCGCTGGTGTGTACGCTCTCCGTATTCAACGGGTTTCAGGATATGGTGGCGGGATTCTTCACGGCTTTCGACCCGGAACTGAAAATCACCGTTCGGGAGGGAAAGGTGTTCGACCCGCTCGAATCGCGCGTGCAGCAAGTACGCGCCCTGCCCGAAATAGATATCTGGACGGAGACGCTGGAAGAAAACGCGATGGTACAGTACAAAGACCGTCAGGCAATGGCGGTTATCAAAGGCGTAGAGGACAACTTCGAGCAACTGACGTCCATAGACAGCCTGCTGTACGGTACGGGGGAGTTTATACTGAACGATTCCGTCGTGGACTACGGGTTTATGGGGGTGGAGCTGGTGTCCGAACTGGGTACGGGGATTCAGTTTGTCGACCCGCTGCGGGTGTACGCGCCCAAAAGGAACGTACGCGTCAACATCGCCAATCCGTCGGCGGCTTTCAATCAGGACTATCTGTTTTCACCGGGAGCGGTGTTTGTCGTCAACCAGCAGAAGTACGACGCGCGTTATATCCTTACATCGCTGAGCTTTGCGCGACGCCTGTTCAACTATGATACGGAAGTTTCCGCCATCGAACTGAAACTGAAACCGGGCAGCAACACCAATGCCGTGCAAAAGAAAATGGAACGCATGCTGGGCGACCGTTTCACTGTGCAGAACCGCTACGAGCAGCAAGCCGATGTATTCCGCATCATGGAGATTGAGAAGCTCATCTCGTACCTGTTCCTTACCTTTATCCTTACGATTGCCTGTTTCAATGTCATCGGCTCGCTGTCCATGCTGATACTGGACAAGCGCGAGGATGCGGAAACGCTGCGCAATCTGGGCGCCGACGACCGGCTGATTGCCCGTATCTTCCTTTTTGAAGGGCGATTGATTTCAGTATTCGGAGCCATTGCCGGAATTGCGCTGGGACTGCTGCTGTGCTTCCTGCAACAGCGTTTCGGACTGATATCCCTGGGCGGCGGTAACGGAAGTTTTGTTGTGGACGCCTATCCGGTGAGCGTGCATGCAACGGACATCATACTGGTATTTATAACGGTTATCACCGTAGGATTCCTTTCGGTATGGTATCCGGTGCGATACCTGAGCAAGCGGCTGCTTAAAAAATAAAAGCATCATCCCCCTTCACCCGCGAATCCCCATGAACAGTATGATGCAAAGGGATTGTGAAAGTGAAGGGGGATGATGCAAGCTTATTATTTCTTACGTATAATCGTCAGTCCGTCCCGCAACGGGAGTATAACTTTCTCCACACGATTGTCTGCGGCCACCAAATCATTGAAAGCTTTTATACCGATAGTCTGCAAGTCTGTGCGGTGCGGTTGCTCTTCGAGTACGTGTCCGTCCCACAAGGTATTGTCGGCTATGATATAGCCTCCTTCCGAAAGACGCGCCAGCACCATTTCATAATAATCAATGTAACGGCGCTTATCGCCGTCGATAAAAGCAAGGTCGAAAGTGATTCCCAACCGGGGCACAAGCTCCAAGGCGTCGCCTATATAGAACTTTATCTTACCGGCATAGGGCGAGTTCTCCAACCAGGGACGGGTGAAGTCTTCCTGCTCGTCATTGATTTCGAACGTGTGCAACATCCCATCGTCCGGCAGTCCCTCCGCCATGCAAAGCGCGGAATATCCGCTATATGTCCCGATTTCCAATATTTGGCGGGGACGTATCATCCTGACAAACATCTTGAGCATACGCCCCTGCAAATGTCCCGAAGCCATACGGGGATAAAGCAATTTAAGGTGCGTATCGCGATAAAGAGCCTTCAGATAGTCGCCCTCGTCGTCAATGTGGCGCAGGATGTATTCGTCTAATGTCATATAAATTGAGAATTGAGAATTGAGAATTAAAAAATGATAGCCCGCTGACAGGCATTTATTTTTTAATTCTCAATTCTCAATTTATAATTTTACAAGTATCTGTTACTGTTCGGCAGCACGCTGTCTTGAGCGTGTTTCAGAGCGTCTTCCACTACGTTGATTTCGAGGAAGGAAGTTTGCGTGCCGGCTTTGCCGCTACTCAGGTAACCTACCATATCGGTGGGTTGCAGACGGCCTTCCTGAAGCAGGCGGCGGAGAGCGGCGAAGTAGTATTCCTGTCCGTTGGCAAGTTCGGGCATGTAGATGGCTTCCACGCCGTATGAAAGCGCCAGGTGACGCATGGTCTTTTCCTTATAGCAGATGGCGAGTACCGGGTATTTGCCACGGAACGCGGCAAGGTTACGGGCGGTACGGCCGCTGTAACTGTCGGTGATGATGGCGCGGATCTTTAATTTCGTAGTGGCTTTTACCGCTTGCTTGGCGAGGAAGGCTGTTACGTCGTTGCTGTTTTCGTCCAAAGGAATACGGATGTCGTTATCCGCCAGCTTGTCCTTTTCGGCTTGAGCGGCAACTTTCGTCATGGTCTTGACGGCTTCAACGGGATATTTGCCATAAGCGGTCTCGCCGCTCAGCATCAAGGCATCCGTGCGGTAGTAGATGGCGTTGGCGATGTCCGTAACTTCCGCACGGGTAGGACGCGGATTGGAAATCATGGTGTGGAGCATCTGCGTAGCGACAATCACCGGCTTCTTGGCCAGGATACACTTGCGGATCAGCAAACGCTGGATGCCCGGAATACGTTCCTGCGGAACTTCGATACCCAGGTCGCCGCGGGCTATCATAACGCCGTCGGCCACTTCGAGAATCTCGTCGATATTGTCTACGCCTTCCTGGTTCTCAATCTTGGCGATGATTCTGATGTCGCTGTTGTGAGCGTCGAGGATGGCTTTTATATCAAGAATATCCTGTCTGTTGCGTACGAAAGAGTGGGCAATGAAGTCGATGTCTTTCTCGATGGCGTAGAGGATATTGTTGCGGTCTTTCTCCGTCAGTGAAGGCAGGTTGATGCGTACTCCCGGCACGTTGACGCTCTTACGGCTGCCTAAGGTAGCCTCATTCTGTACCTCGCACAGGAGATGGTCCGCATTCTTTTCTATAACCACCAGTTCCAGGTCGCCGTCGTCGATGAGGATATGGCCGCCGATATTCAGGTCGTTTACAAAATTAGGGTAGGAAACGGAGATACATTCGCGGGTGGTCTGCAGGTCGGGATTGCCTACTACCTTTACACGGTCGCCTACCTTGAAGGGAACAGGCTCGGCGAGGACAGTCGTACGCACTTCGGGACCTTTCGTATCCATGAGGATGGCGATGCGGTTGGAAACCGTACGTACATTGGCTATCAGCTTCTCGAAGCCTTCGCGGCCCGCATGAGCCGTATTCATACGTACTACGTTCAGACCTGCGTCGAACAACTGTTTTATAAAATCAACATCGCAGCGCTGATCGGAAATCGTCGCAACGATTTTTGTCTGTTTTAATAACATAATCTTGTACCTAATTTTATATTAATGATGGGGTTATGAATGAAGAATTACGGATTGCCTCGCAGAAACGCCGTCCGCCCCGTCATTCATAATTAATAATTCATAATTCCTTTAACGCTTCCAATGCCAGACGGTAGGAGTTCAGCCCGAAGCCGCAAATAACACCCCGGCAGGCACAAGCTATCATGGATACGTGGCGAAACGCCTCTCGGGCATGTACATTAGAGATATGAACCTCAATCACCGGAGCGGTGACCGACCGGATCGCATCTTGCAGAGCAATGGACGTATGGGTGTAGGCACCCGCGTTCAGGATGATACCGTCCGCATCGAAACCCGCCTGCTGTATCTTGTCTATCAACTCTCCTTCGATGTTGGATTGAAAATAGTCTATCTGTACATCCGCATACTTTTTACGGAGTTCGGCAAGGTAGTCTTCAAAAGTAACACTGCCGTAAATGGAAGGTTCACGTTTTCCCAACAGATTTATATTGGGGCCGTTAATAATCTGTATTCTCATAACACATTTTTTTATACCTTTGTCCACAGAGAACATTCTTTCAAGGTGCAAAGATAGGAAAAAGTAATGAAAGTAGAAGAGAAATCAGCGAATAAGGAAAAACGAGCGGTGATAATCAGGAAGTATCAACAATATATCAGGCTGGAGAAGGCGCTTTCATCCAATACGTTCGACGCCTATATGACGGACTTACAGAAACTTCTGCACTTTCTGGACGGGGAGAACATAGACATTCCGGATGTTACGCCGGATGATTTGCAACGCTTCGCCGCAGGACTCCACGACATCGGCATACATCCCCGCTCCCAAGCCCGGATACTCTCCGGAATCAAGTCCTTCTTCCACTTTCTGGTGATTGCCGACTATCTGGAAGCCGACCCGAGCGAACTGCTGGAAGGCCCCAAAATAGGATTCAAGATACCGGAAGTACTCACCATAGAAGAAATCGACAGAATCATCTCCACCGTGGACATGGAGAAGAAAGAGGGACAACGCAACCGTGCCATTCTGGAGACGCTGTACAGCTGCGGGTTACGCGTGTCGGAACTGTGTAACCTGAAAATCTCCGACCTTTACTTCGAGGAAGGATTCATCAAGGTGGAAGGCAAAGGCAGCAAACAACGTCTGGTACCTATCTCCCCCCGCGCCATCAAAGAAATAAAGTATTGGTTTGCAGACCGTAACCTGGGAAAAATCAAGAAAGGATACGAAGATTACGTATTTCTGGCACGATGGGGCAATCGTATCTCCCGCATCATGGTGTTTCACATGATTAAAGAACTGGCGGAAAAGGCCGGCATCACCAAGAATATCAGTCCGCACACGTTCCGCCATTCCTTTGCCACCCATTTGCTGGAAGGCGGCGCCAATCTGCGGGCAATTCAGTGCATGTTGGGACATGAATCCATCGCCACCACGGAAATTTATACGCATATCGACCGGAACATACTCCGAAGTGAAATTATCGAGCATCATCCCCGCAATATTAAATACCGGAAAGAGCATGGCGTTTATTAAATTATAATAAATGTGATAGTATTATTAACAAATTGCCAAGAGAATTAATATCTTTGCAAAGCTATATATATAGGAGTATAGCAACTAATTGTGAATGGACAAATTTCAATTACAAACAATTAATTTATATCTAAAATGACTAAAAAATTGTATCTGCCTTTGTTAGTGGCACTTGTTGCTGTTTTGACATCATGCAGCAGCAAAATGGGTGAACTGTCTTCTGACTATTTCACAGTGACTCCGCAAGTATTGGAAGCCGTGGGTGGCAAGGTACCTGCTACAATTAACGGTAAGTTCCCTGAAAAGTATTTCAAGAAAAATGCCGTAGTAGAGGTTACTCCGGTTTTGAAATGGGAAGGTGGCGAAGCTAAAGGTCAGCCTGCCGTATTCCAAGGCGAAAAAGTGGAAGGCAACGACCAGACTATCTCTTACAAAGCCGGCGGTAGCTACACAATGAAGACTTCTTTCGACTATGTTCCTGAAATGGCTAAATCCGAGCTGTACCTGGAATTCAAAGCCAAAGTCGGAAAGAAAGAAGTTACCATCCCTGCCGTAAAAGTAGCTGACGGTGTTATCTCTACTTCCGAATTGATCGGCCAGACTTTGGGCAGCGCTAACCCCGCTAACGGCGACGACGCTTTCCAACGCATAATCAAAGAAAAATATGATGCAAACATCATGTTCTTGATTCAACAGGCTAACGTTCGTGCAAGCGAATTGAAAACCGCTAAAGCATTCAACGAAGAAGTTAAGAATGTAAACGATGCAGCTAACAAGAAAATCAGCAACATCGAAATTTCCGCATACGCTTCTCCCGATGGTGGTGTTAAGCTGAATACGGGTCTGGCTGAAAATCGTCAGGACAACACTGCTAAAATCATCAACAGAGACTTGAAGAAAGGCAAAATCGAAGCTGCCGTAGATACTAAATACACTGCGCAAGACTGGGAAGGCTTCCAGGAATTGGTAAGCAAATCCAACATCCAAGACAAAGAGTTGATTCTCCGCGTATTGTCAATGTACTCTGATCCCGAACAAAGAGAACAGGAAATCAAAAACATCTCTTCTGTATACAAGACTTTGGCTGAAGAAATCCTTCCGCAACTGCGTCGTTCTCGTCTGACTTTGAACTACGACGTAATCGGTAAGTCTGACGAAGAAATCGCATCTTTGGCTGATAGCGACGCTAAGCAACTGAACATCGAAGAATTGCTGTATGCAACTACTTTGACTAACGATCCCGCCAAGCAAGAAGCTATCTTCATCAAAGCTACTCAAATCTACCCGAACGACTACCGTGCATATAACAACCTCGGTAAGTTGGCTTACCAAGCCGGTAACCTTGACAAGGCTGAAGGATATTTCAAGAAATCTCTTTCTATCAAGAATTCTGCCGAAGCTAACATGAACATGGGTCTTATCGCTCTGACTAAGGGTGACAAAGCCGCTGCCGAGTCTTACCTGGGTAAAGCTGCAGGCGCTAAAGAACTGAACGAAGCTTTGGGTAACCTGTATGTAGCTCAAGGTCAATATGACAGAGCCGTTAACGCATTTGGCGATACTAAGACTAACAGTGCGGCTTTGGCACAAATCCTCGCTAAGGATTACAACAAGGCTAAGAGCACATTGTCAAGCATTGCTAAACCGGACGCTTACACCGACTACCTGATGGCTGTTGTAGGCGCAAGAACCAACAACACTTCTATGGTAACCGATAACCTGAAGAAAGCTGTTACTAAAGATTCTTCATTAGCTAAGAAAGCTGCTTCTGACTTGGAATTCTCCAAATACTTCACGAATGCGGACTTTATGAATATCATCAAATAATAAAGGTTATAAGATGAAAAGAAGTGCCCGGCATAGAAATATGTCGGGCATTTTTTTTATTCACACCAAAAAGAACTACTTTCGCAGCAACGTATCAGAAGAAGAAAGCCGTATGAAGAATATTTATCTTGCATATTTCCTGATTATCATACTATCCGCTTGCGGTGGCAAGAGCTCCGACACTGCCAGTCTGAGCGGAGAAATCAAAGGGTTGGGAAATGACACCTTATATATATATGGTGCAGACGAAATGTACGACCGCATGGATACCCTGCTCGTTGAGAATGATAAATTCTCGGCAACGCTCTCTCCGGATACTTTAGTAGCTGCCTGGCTATTGTTTAGCGACGGCAGTCGATACCCTTTCTTTATGGATAAGGGGAATACGATACATGTCAAAGGTTCTGCCGCCGAACTCAACAGCTTGGAGATAAGCGGAAACACGCCCAACGAAGAGTTAAGCGCTTTTCAAAAAGAGTTGAAAGGATTAGGCAAACCCTCTGAAAAGGTATTGGAAGAGAAAGCCGGCAAGTTTATTAATGAGCATCATTCCTCTTTAGTCAGCATCTACCTGCTGGATAAGTATTTCGTACAGAAAGAAAAACCGGACTATACCCAAATTAAAAAGTTGACCGAGCACATGACGGGAGAATTGAAAGACCGTCCCTATATCGATGAATTGCTCGACCGCATTCAGGAAGAAGAGAAAGCCGGTATCGGAAAAACAACCGCTTACTTCCGCCTGCCCAATGCCAAAGGAAAACAGATAACCCGTTCTAACTTCAAAGACCAATACCTGTTAATACATTTCTGGGCTTCCTGGGATACCGTGAGCCGTGACAGTAATGCCGTTTACCGCAGAATCTATAAGAAAGAACAAAAGAACAAGAAGTTTGCCCTCTTAGGAGTTTCCTTAGACATCAATAAAGACAATTGGCAAAAAGCGATTGAAACAGACACCCTGAAATGGGAGCAGACATGTGACCTTTCCGGCTGGAATACCGAGTTTGTGAAACAACTCGCCATAAAAGCTCTGCCTGCCAATATACTGCTCAGCCCCTCCGGAAGAATAGAAGGGAAGAACCTGAGCGGAACGGCTATCGAGAAGAAACTGAAAGACATAGAAGAACTAGAGAAGAAAGAGAAAGAAAGGAAAAGAAAGCGATAACTTTTCCATTAGTAATCACTAAACGCTAATCACTAAACACTTAATTACGTGCTCATCAAAGTTTTTGGAGCGGCTGTTCAAGGTATTGATGCAACCCTCATCACTATCGAAGTCAACAGTTCCAGAGGCTGTATGTTCTATCTTGTAGGTTTACCGGACTCCGCTGTCAAGGAAAGCCACCAACGCATTATCTCCGCATTGCAAGTAAACGGCTACCGGATGCCGACAAGCAATATCGTCATTAACATGGCTCCGGCGGATATCCGTAAAGAGGGTTCCGCTTATGACTTACCATTGGCTATCGGCATGCTGGGCGCCAGTGAAGTTATTCAATCGGATAAAACAGACCGTTATCTGATAATGGGAGAACTAAGCCTGGACGGTAGTCTGCAACCCATTAAAGGAGCGCTTCCCATTGCCATAAAAGCGAGAGAACTCGGCTTCGAGGGAATCATCATTCCAAAACAAAACACGCGGGAAGCCGCTGTCGTAAACAATCTGCAGGTTTATGGAGCGGAGAACCTGAAAGAGGTTATCGAATTCTTCAATGGTAAACAGGAATTAAAGCCGGTACATATCGACACCCGTAAAGAGTTTTATACCCGGCAGAACAGCTTCGACCTGGATTTCTCCGATGTAAAAGGACAGGAGAACGCGAAACGCGCATTAGAGGTAGCCGCCGCAGGCGGACACAATATTCTTCTGGTAGGCGCTCCGGGCAGCGGAAAGTCCATGCTTGCCAAACGTCTCCCCTCTATACTGCCGCCATTATCATTAGGCGAAAGCCTTGAAACGACCAAGATACACTCTGTTGCAGGAAAGCTGGGACAGGAAGGCGGGCTTATTTCCAAACGTCCGTTTCGTGATCCGCACCATACCATCTCCACGGTAGCCATGACAGGCGGCGGAAGTTTCCCGCAACCGGGAGAAATCAGCCTGGCGCATAACGGCGTCTTGTTCCTCGACGAGCTATTATAAAAATTATTTAACCACTATAATACACTATATATCAAGCACTTTATTTTGGAAAATAAAAATGTTTCAATAACAAAAAGAAAATATCCTCTCATACAGCCGTACTAGACAAAAACAGACACATGCTATACTTCCAGTCTATTTTTTCACTAAGTGGTATCATCTTTTGGTGGGCTGCTGAAAGTTTAGTATCTTTGTATCAACAACTTACAAGATGGTAAATAGATACACCCACTCTAAAGATACCTCCTTTTTCGTATCTTTTTATTCATAAATTTATCATGCGGCTACTCACTTACGAAGAAATCAGAGAAAAAGCGTTATCGCAGGGTGTTTCAGACAACAAGGTCAGCATTGGCATATGGGCAGGTCTGAACGGCTACATTAAAACTAGAAAACAGATAAGGAAGAAAGTGTACACAGTTTATTATAATCCAAGCTGTATGGACTGTTGAACTGGTGTACAGCTTCCGTAAAAAGTAAAGATTATCCGTTTATAAAGTCAAATTTCATCAGTATTTCATATAGGTGGTGTAGAGGTGTTTCATATAAGTGGGCTACTTATAAATACCTATAGAAAATAAATACACTACCTACTTCATTTTTGCTGTCGCAAAAATTCAGTGGTTATATTTTACAACAGATTTATCATTTCATTATTAAAACTACACTCTTATGATTATTCATCTTTCTACAGGATTGCAGTTCAACACACAAAAAGAAGCCAAAATATTCTTTGGCAATCATAGATACAGGAGATTAGTAAGAAAAGGAGATATTCATTTCACCAATTATCAAAGTCCTGTTGCTAATGACAGAAGCAAAACTATCCTATCGCAGAATAACTGAAAAAATTGCGGGAAAATTGGATTTACTTGAAGCCTACTTGTTTTATTGTTTAGCCTTGTGCTCTGATTGCTATACCGCTATATCCCATATAAAACAGGAGAAACTGGCAGCTTTCTACGGTATAACAAAAGAGGAACAGATAGGCAAGTGGCTACGCAAATTTGAAGATATGAGATTGATAAAGATACATAGCAACCTTATTAAAGGAAAATATGGTACTTTTTCCAGATATGAATACGAGTTAGATACGGAGCATTATGTGCTAATAGGAAATACACTATATGACGAGCCTATTTCCAGAGAATTGAAGGGTTTTCTCGTTTTGTTGAAATGCAAATGCCTGAATGGTACAAATACATGCAAGTATTCTCAAAATATGTTAGCGGAAGAATTAGGTTTAAGTGCATCCACTATATCAAGATACATAAAGCAAGCAACAGAACTTGGGTATGTAAAGAAAGACAAGAAAGGTATTCATTTACTTGATAAAGATATATTCTTGATAACGAGTGAGACACAAATAGCTATTTTGAAAAACGTATATCCGGAGATTTTGACGGATGAGGATATAACTAGAGGATATTGCTGTTAGTATTCTTATTCTATATATATACGACCGCAAGATAGTTGGACATACTATTTTTTCTTTATGAGAATATATGGTTAAAAGCTCCTTCTTTCAGGAGCTTTTCTTTTGCTGTATTTGTACTTATAGTAGAATGGCAACTGCAATTTCGCCATTTTCTCGTACAATTCCAAAAGTTTGTTTCTGTCTATCTTTATAGTGCGGGTATTGTAGATGATATGCTCCACCGTATTGTCCGTAATGGTTATATTGGCATCGGGTGCGGAAATGTTTGTTTCTTTCATTGTTGATTATGATTTAGTGATTAAAAAATAAGATTATCTGATTTTTATTTGGATACAGGTTTTAGGCAAATGATAAAAAGCCGCATGAGAGTACACGTCTAATCATACTCAAATGCGGCTTTTTTCGTGTAAAGTCCATGATGCCCATTAGTACGTTGTATATAGCACCATTGATTTTTACACTGTTGGCAGATTTTTTATCAGCAGTGAAACGGACAGGTCAAACTACAAATGAAACTATCAATAATAAATAGGAAGATTATACCATGAATAGAAAAATATCGTCCGTTTCATGGGGATATACAAAGATAGGCATCTTTAATAAGGTAAAAAAACGAACGGCGGCTATTCTTTAAAATCCGCATATACATAGAAACGGGATTTGCACAATATATCCGTTTCTTCCACAGTCTTGGAAATACAGGGAAACACGCACACTAAAGTACAGGTACTTATATAAATCACCCCCTACCCTCTTTTCTTGAAGCTGGAATATATATCAGCTTGATTATCCACAGGTTTACCGATTGAAAGGTATGCATACGAATGTACAGTACCCTCTTAACACCCCCTTAGAGTACTTGAAGATAAACGAAATGTTTATCGCTTCATTCCATCAATTTATAAACCATTTAAAATTAATTCATTATGAACAATTTAGTAATTGGCGGTATGCCACAGGAAAGAAGAACGTTAAACTTGAGTGAGTATGCGGAAGAAGCCGTTTTAATAACGGAAGAACAGCCAGCAAAACAGAAAAGACCGTTATTCATTGAAGCAAATACGGTTGACGCTACTATGGAACATTTAAAGAACGATTGCATTATCCCCGTATTTGCAAAGGACAATGAAGCCACCTTGTCACATCCCGCATTTATAGAAACTGTACAGGATGCCGCAAGCACATTCTTTCAAGGTGAAAAGATTGGACTACCCGATATAAGGGTGTCCCATGTTATCAAGGGAAGAATACCCGAAGCCATACACAAGCCAGCCAACCAGTTGTTGGAAAGTGACAAGACCATTTATTACGAGAGATGCGCCTTTGTGATAGAGATACCAACCGTTTATGAGACGGTAAACGGTAACAAACTTACTTTGACCGTTGGCGGTGTTCGTGCCTATAATCATACCAACCTGTACAGCAAAAAAGGCATGGAACGGTTTAAGGTGTTTGTAGGCTTTACCTGCATGGTATGCACCAACCTGTGTGTTTCCACTGACGGCTATTTAAGCAATTTGGAAGTAACCAATACTAAAGACCTGTATAGGGGTGTATTGGAAATGCTTCATGGCTACAATCCCGCAAAGCACATACATCTGATGCGGAGTTTAGGCGATACCTGCATGAATGAACACCAGTTTGCCACATTATTGGGTAAGATGCGTTTGTATCAATGTTTGCCACAAGGCTATCAAAAGCGGTTGCCACGTATGCTACTTACCGATACACAGGTCAATGCGGTTGCCAAAGCATATATCAGTGATGCGAACTTTGGCGGCTTGGGTGGTGAACTATCCATGTGGAAATTCTATAATCTGTTGACAGGAAGCAACAAGAGCAGTTATATAGACAGCTTTTTAGACAGGACTTATAACGCTACGGAACTTGCAACGGGAATAAATGCCGCCTTGCATGGTGACGAACGTTACAGGTGGTTTATTGATTGAGTGAACGGGAGAATATTCTTTTAAAGGGGTATTCTCCTTTTGTCTGACTGTTTAAAGATTGAAAATCATGTTTTATAAAAGATTGTTTGTTTGGCTGTTTGGGTTGATTGTCTCACTTTTCACTGGCTGTTTACCGCTTATCCTCTTAATTCTCTTTTTTCCGAAAATAATGCGGACGGAGAAACCTGCAAGAAGAAAAAGGAAAGATTACAGCAGACCTCAAAAAGCAAGGCATCCCGATGCCTTTGAAAAGAGCCACCGCAGGGAATGGATAGATAGCGATTTCTCTAAAATGTAATCAAAAGGAAGTTGTGTTCAAATAAATCTGCATAGGTGGTTTGAACACGCTTCTTTCTGTTATCAACCAATTCAAAGAATAATATGGAAACAAAAAAGAAAAAGGCGGTAATATACGCACGTGTTTCGTCTGTGAGTGATAGACAGGACACAACAAGGCAGATAGAAGATTTAAAGAGATATGCCGTATTGCAGGATATAGAAATAGTACGGATATTCCAAGAACATATCAGCGGAGCAAAGAAGATTGAGGAAAGGCAGGTACTTGCGGAATGTTTGGAATACTGCACGCAAGAGAGTGTTAACTATCTGTTGTTATCCGAACTTTCAAGGCTGGGGAGAAGTACGCTACAAGTGCTCCGCTCTTTGGAGATACTGCATGAAGCAAAGGTATCCGTTTACATACAAAATTTGGGGTTATACACATTGCAACCGAATGGAGAGGTAAATCCGATTGCTTCGATTATGGTTACTGTACTTGCTGAAATGGCTAACATAGAACGGGCGAACATACAATACCGTTTGAACAGTGGCAGGGCAAACTACATTGCCACAGGCGGCAGATTGGGAAGAAAACGGGGGAGCGTCAAGACAGAGGAGAAGAAAAGGGAAGAATACAGGGAAACGATAGCTTTACTGAAGAAAGGCTATTCGGTGAGGAACATTGCCAAATTGCAGGGTATCGGTGTTTCGACTGTTCAAAGGGTGAGAAACCAATTTGTAAAATAAACAATTGCCAATACAAACGCTTTTCGTATATTTGTGCCGTTCCAGCAATGGAATGACATATTTATTAACGAAAGGCGTTTTGCATTATCCTTGTCTCTGAAATTCGCCAAAATTTTACAATCACAGGGATATATGCAACAACGCCCGCATCAATGTTATATACCTATCTTACTGATAGTCTGTATATCGTTTGGTGTGGGCAACTGTTGCGTATTTGTGATTGGGGTGTTTGGCGATACCTAGAGACAGATATGCGAATAGTTCTCACACCTTTTTTATTGTATAACGGTCGGTTAGGGAACACTGACTACAATACATACCTACAAGAAACAGACAGTATTATCCTCTAATGTAGCCAATTATTAAAACGGTGTGCAGCTATCGCTGTGTTCCCCGCACTGTATAGCTATTTACTAACCGCTTTCTATGGGAACGCGAAAGAAGAATTACCGAACACCAAAAGGCATAACATTATGACTTTGAGTGAATTTAAACTAACCATTACAGAACTGAAGTATGAGTGGAATAATGAAGCACACTCATATATAGATGAAAACTACTTCATTTATATCAAAGATAATTTGAGGAGTTCTTATGTAGAGAGAACCTTAGGCACAAAGCCATTGATAGGCATACGATACATCATTCCCGTAGGAGCATATCGTTATATGTTCAAGGCAAGTGAAAACACTTCTCTTAATACTATTGGCTTCTTCAACAATGAGTATGAACCTTGTGAAATCATATTAGGCGACTGGGAACTTTACAAACTAACGTTCTCGCATCGCTACTATGACGGAACAAACCACTACTTTCCCGAACTGCATATTAGACAGATTGGGAAACCTACAAATAAGCAAGTATTTAGTACTGGGCACTCGATTGAAGAGTTTGACGAAATACTTGCCGAAGTTTGGAATTTTATAGAATAGAATATGAAATAACTACCTAAAAGCAAGACAATGAAAACTTTAAGATTAATAGGAATGACAGTAATTGCCATAATTATGAGTGGCAATTTTATTGCATGTAGCAACGATAATGATACGAACACAGAGCAGGGTATCATTTTGATAGATAATAGCCAAGAGATATTAACATTATCTCCAACAGCAGGCAGCCAAGAGATTAAATTCATCAGCAATGCTGATTGGCAGATTAAAAAATACGATGATAGCGATACATGGTTTACTATAACGCCTACCAATGGTAATGCAGGCGAAAATATCATCACAATAGAAGTCTCCTCTAATGACAGCTATGAAGAAAGAGGAGGACAGTTTAGTATAGAAACTGCAACATATACGGAAACAATTCCGTTTGTGCAAGCAGGCAAAGATGATATTGTGTACACGCAACATGTTGAGACCGCCGGAACCTTATATGATTTATTTGGAACGTATGAGGTACGGAAACTAAAATTATCGGGATATATAAATGGAACAGACATTGCCACTATGAGAAAAATGCCATTAATTGAATTAGATTTATCTGATGCTCATATTGTTGGCGGGGGCTCTTATGAAATAAGATTTTATAATGGAATGGGGACAACAAACAAAGAAGTCTTTTCTACTACTGATAATATATTCCCAAATTATTTTTATTACGAAATAAGTAGCCTGCAATCTATCATTTTACCTAAATCCGTTACAGAGATAGGTTACCGTGCTTTCAAAGGATGTACAGGACTGACATCTGTCGAAATTCCCAACAGCGTAACGAAGATTGGCAGTTCTGCTTTCGAAGGATGTACAAAACTGACATTTGTTAAAATACCCAACAGTGTAACGAAGATTGGCGATACTGCTTTCAGCGGATGTAGAGAACTTACATCTGTTGAAATTCCCAACAGTATAACGGAAATTAGCAATTCTGCTTTCAGCGGATGTGCTGGGTTGACATCTGTTGAAATTCCCAACAGCGTAACGGAGATTGGATATTACGCTTTCGGAAGATGTACAGGGTTGACATTTGTTAAAATACCCAACAGTGTAACGGAGATTGGCAGTTCTGCTTTCAAAGGATGTACAGGACTGACATCTGTTGAAATTCCCAACAGTGTAACGGAGATTGGCAGTTCTGCTTTCGAAGGATGTACAGGACTGACATCTATTACAATTCCAAGTAAGGTTACATCACTTGTTACACAAGGTTCTTTATATCCTTATAGCAGTGTTTTTGCTGATTGCACAGCACTGAAAGAAGTGCATGTGAAAAATCCAACTCCTCCTGAAATTCTGAATGATACTTTCTCAACATACGCTTATGTTACGTTATATGTTCCAGCTGGCAGTAAGGAAGCATATCAAAATCATTCTATATGGAAAAAATTTGGTACTATTATTGAAGAGGGAGAAGCAAGTATCCCTATTGTTGGTACATGGAAAGCCAAAACTCCGAATGGTGGCGGATATACAGAATATTTCATATTCAATTCTGATAAAACAGGTAAATCTTGGGAAGTATCTTCTAATGGAATTCAAGGTGAGGAAGAAACATTTACTTATAAAATAGAAGATGATAAACTCATATTTTCATGGAAAGGTGGGGGAACATATACTTCCACATTTATTTTATCAGATAGTAACTTGACTATAAAAGATAATGCGACATCAACAATATTCATCAGAATATAGAAACTTATATATATCAAAAGACAGCATTTGAAGCAATTCATTTGCTATCTTTTTATTTAGTGGGTAATAATGCTCTAAGAAGTATTACTATACTAGATAATATATTGTTGAGTATTATACTAGTCTTTAATATACTAGTTATTAATATAAGATATACCTACTTATGCTTTTAATAGGCTTTATTTAACTATGCAAAGATTTAATTACAGTTTTCCTAATCATAATAGTATTTTTTTAATAAGAAGTTTGTTTTTATAAAACAATATTCTATCTTTGTAAATGTAAGAACATTTACTTCTATACTATCTTCTGAACAGCCAGTAATAGTATTGGCATAATTTTAAATTTTTAATATTATGACAGAAGAAAATGTTTCTTTAGATGTACTTGATGTTTTAGTTTCTAATGACCGTAGTGAATTGAGTAAAGCTTTTGGTGTTGGTTTATACATTTCAGAAGAAGATGATGTAGAGCAAGTTATTGCTAAGTGTGAGACTTATATTACAAGATACAAGGGTTACATAGATAACTTGAACTTTGTTATCAATTCAAAGGAAACACTTGCTTCTGAAATGAGAAAGGCTAAAGCAAAGCGATATATCAAATCTCTAAGTCTAGAAGAAAAGGCAGAATTAAAGTCTTTACTAGAAATTTAAAGTACATTTTAGGCTAGCTTCGGCTAGCCTTTTTAATTTTAAATAATGCATTTATGAGTAGACAAATTAAATTTGCAAAAAGATACGGCAAAATATTAGGTAGCATGGATATTGATAAAAACTATCCGGCATTTCACTTTGTATATGTCATTATGGTTTTTGCATTGGAGAATAATACAGCATTTAACGTTTTGTTAAAAGATAGGAATAAAATGGCTATTATACATTTTATCAGAATGCAAGTTGAATGTTGTTTAGATGTCTATGCTTGTTTACTTCTAAGAGATAAAGACCGCTTTTTCAAGTATTTTTTAGACGGCAAACCTGTTAATAAATTAAGTATAGGTAAACAGTATCTTACAGCAGGTTATCTTTGTGCGGAATTAGACAAACGATATGCGGGGGTAGCAGACATATATAAAGAGGGCTGTAAATGGATACATCCGAATAAGGTTGTATTTAGGAGCAGTGCACCCGCATTTGAGAGAAGCAATTTATACTTTGTAGGATATAAGGACAAAAAATATTGTGAGGATAATAAGCAGTTGAATGATATATACAAAGATATGCTGTTAGTAAATCAAATATTATATGAGTTACTACAAGAACTCATACTACCATATAAAAAAAGCGATACCGTTCAAACAACAATAGGGCAATTCATAAAATCAAAGAAAAGGGTCGGATTTAAAAAATATGAATAAAGTTTTCCTCTAAAAATATAA
>OMGN01000964.1_pt1 | contig 17437 bp, 8 predicted proteins | sample 1674111 | NCBI WGS metagenome assembly OMGN01 (sample SAMEA103958143, study PRJEB25191) | human gut metagenome | biome: human-associated habitat [ENVO:00009003]; feature: intestine environment [ENVO:2100002]; material: feces | place: Germany | collected 2013/2015
TGGAACTCGGAATGTGGTAACGCCCGATAACCGGGTTCTTAGAATAGCGCCACATGACATCTGAGCAACCTTCAGGACGTTCTTCCCAAGGCATTATAATTTTACTGTCCATAATTCTTCTTATTTATATTGTTAATAATATCATTTTTTCTTTTCATCCGGATAGGTAAACGGCACAAAATACGTTATCAGGAATGCCGGAATAGTAGCAAACATCATGAAGATAAAGAATGTCTTATATCCCAACGCGTTACTGACAAAGCCACTGATAGAACCCGGTAACATCACACCCAAATTCATGATGCCTGAAGCAAAAGCATAATGAGCCATCTGGTGCTTACCGGGTGCCACTTGCTGCATCATAAACAGCGACAAACCTACGAATCCGAAACCATAACCAAAATATTCAAGCACAATGGCACCGCCTATCAACATGCCGTTCTCCGGCTGATAAATGGCCAGTAGCGTATAAGCCAGAAACGGAAGATTGAAAATGCAGCACAGTGAAAACAGTGTGCGACTCAACCCTCTGTGAGATATATAATAGCCGGCCAACAGGGAACCCAGCACAAATGCAGCCGCCCCATAAGTACCATAGTACAAACCTATCTCCTGTTCTCCCAGTCCCAAACCGCCGACTGAACGTTCCGCCTTCAGAAACAACGGCACTATCTTCATGACAAAGCCTTCGGCCAAACGATAAAGAATGATGAAAGTAATGTAATACCAGATATGTTTCTTCTGAAAGAAGTTCCGGATAACTTCCACCAACCGGTTCCAGGTTTCCTTGCCGGATGTCGTGCCCGTGGCAGCAGTTCCTCCCGAAGGCAACATACGCATGTGATACACTCCTAACAATACCATCACAACAGCCAGAATGAACATAACCGTCATCCAAGCCTGCACAGTGGCTTCATGACGAACAGTCTCCTCCGCTCCCGGAACTCCCCCATAGTGTTTCAGCAACCACCCTGCCAACCAAACCAACCCACCGGATGCGACAATCTTAGCAATATTATAGAAAGCACCTTGCCAACCGATATATTTAGCCTGATCCTGCTTATTCAATTCTGACATATAAACACCATCGGTCGCAACATCATGCGTTGCCCCGCTGAAAGCAATAATCGCCAGTAAAGCAATACATACGGCAAAGAAAGCCGGAAGATGCAACGCCAACGCTACCAGGGCAAAGCCTGCCCCGGTAATCAGTTGTGTCAACACTACAAAGAATTTCTTCGTTTTGAACATCTCCAGAAACGGACTCCAAAGGAATTTCAGTGTCCAGGGCAGCATAATCAGTGATGTCCACAAAGCAATCTGCGCATCATCGATGCCCAGGCCTTTAAACATCAGTACAGATACCATATTCAACACCACAAAGGGAAGTCCCATAGCAAAGTAGACGGTGGGTACCCAGGAAATCGGATTACGACTATTTCGACTCATACCTATTTGACTTTTATTTCAGCGGTTCACCGCCCATCGTTAATTCCAGAGTACCACCGTCTATCATATCTTGATGTGCAAAAAAGGGCGCATTCAGTTCTTTACCATTCAGGACCATCTTCTGCACATACTTGTTCTCGCGACTATTGTTATGTGTTACGATGGTGAAAGTCTTCCCGCCTTTCAGGTGAATGGTTGCTTTATCAAATAAGGGACGGCCGATAGAATACACAGGTTTGCCCGGACACACCTGATAGAATCCCATCGAATTAAGAACAAACCACGCCGACATCTGACCGCAGTCTTCATTGCCCGACAATCCATTCGGATCATTGAAATAGAGTGTGTGCAACACCTCGTCCACCAATTCCTGCGTTCTCCAAGGCTGACCGACATAGTTATATAGATGTGCGATGTGGTGGCTTGGCTCATTTCCATGCGCATACTGCCCTATCAGACCTGAAATGTCAACGGATACCGATTCACCTTCCATAGCCGAAGGAGCGATGAACAAAGAGTCCAGCTTGCCGATAAAAGCCTCCCGGCCTCCCATAAGATCTACCAATCCGTCCACATCATGAGGCACGAACCAGGTCCATTGCCAAGCGGTACCTTCACAATAATCATCATTGCGGTGATTGGAAGAACGGGGATTGAAAGGTGTACGCCAGTTGCCTTCACTGTCCAGTCCGCGCATGAAGCGGGTGGAAGCGTCGAAATAAACCTGGTATCCTTTGGCGAATGCGGCATATTTTTCCCGATTAGGGCCATCACCCAGAGCTTCCGCCAATAGCGAAATGCACCAGTCATCATAAGCATACTCCAATGCTTTGGCCACCGATTCGTTGTCTTTATCGCAAGGCACATAGCCTATTTTATTCTTCCAGTATTTGGCTTGCGGCATCAGATGAGGCAATACCAGCGGAGGACACAGGATGCCGGTAGTGTCATATTCCGCAGCACGGATGCAAGCCTTGTATGCGTCTTGCACATCAAAATCACGATAGCCTTTTGTGTAAGCGTCAGCAATAATGGATGCGGCATGGTAGCCAATCATGGTTCCGGTATAATTGCCTGCAAGTTCCCACATAGGGAAGATGCCGCCTTCGCGCTGCTTCAGGATGAGCGAACGGATAAAAGCCTGATTCAAATCCGGATCGATAATCGTCATTAAGGGATGATAGGCACGGAAAGTATCCCACAATGAGAAAACCGTGTAGACAGGATTTTCCACACTGCCTTGGTGGGGTTTCAGGTCCATGCCCAGATAGCGTCCGTCGGCATCCGTAAACAGATTGGGTTGCACACCCGTATGATAAAGTGCGGTATAGAACATAATCCGCTGGTCATCATCGTTGGTTTCAATATCTATTTTCGACAGATAATCGTTCCATGAATTGCGGGCGGCACTGCGCACACTGTCAAAGTCCCATTCGGGTATATCAGCCTCCACATTCCGGCGTGCTCCGTCCATATCCACGGCAGAAACACCTACTTTCACAAGGACTTGTTCACCGGCTCCGGTCTGAAACTGCAACAGCGCTTTAGCTGTGGGCAGCAACGGGCCGCCTTGGTCCAATGCCATAGAATCGGTCACCAAAGTATAGGTGAAAGGTTTGGAGAACTTGGCATAGAAATTAATGTATTGGTCGAAAGCCCAATATACCGTCTTCTTACGCCCGCGTATCTCGGTGTCGCTGATTACTTCCAGCTCTATTTCTTCATTCGTCTGGCGTTGCAGACTGTAATCCAGGTCAAGGATGAATCCCGCATCTTCCGCTTTCGGAAAAGTATAACGATGAATAGCCGCCCGCCGGGTAGCGGTCAGTTCGGCCTTCACTTTATAGCGATCCAGAAATACCGAATAATAACCGGGTTGGGCCGTCTCATTCTCATGAGAGAAAGCGGAAGCATAAGCCATCTGCTGACTCTCCTCTCCCATCGCATGATAATCTTGCCTGCCCACGGTAGGCATCAACAATACGTCACCATAATCTCCACAGCCCGTACCGCTGAGATGCGTATGCGAAAACCCGTTAATGGTAGAATCTGCATAATAATAACCCGAACAGGCATCCCACTGATAAATGCGTGTATCCGGACTAGGCTGTATCATTCCGTTAGGCACTATAGCCCCGGGATAGGTATGTCCATGTCCTCCCGTACCGATGAACGGATTGACGTACGATGAATAATCCTGTACCTTCGGGGTGCAACCATACATCCCAAGCAACAGAACTCCACCCGCCATTATGGAATTTAGTCTCATATTTTTCATATCTCAATAGTATTACATATTCATATCAAAGTGGCATAAAGGTAATGGCCTGTCCGCCCCCTTTCGCCATATTCACTGATAAAATATCAGTAGCGGTCACTTGCTTCTCTATGATTTCATAGGCCGTAGGATTCGTCACCCAGTCAGCATCCTTGCCATCGGCATAGATGACCGCCCGGTACGTCTTATCCTTTTCCAGAAAATCCAGCGCGACAGTGACTTCACGGGCTTCCTCATTCGTAGCTGCACCCAGGAAGTATTTCTCTCCTGCCCGGCGTACGATAACCACAAATTCCCCCGGCTCACCCGCCAAAGCTTCCGACCAGTCGCAATCAGCATCAAAATCACGGAAAAACTGGAAAGCTGGATGGCTTTCATAGTTTTCAATCATATCGGCAGCCATCTGCAAAGGAGAATAAAGTATCACCCAGTTTGCAATTTGCTTCGCCAGCGTAGAGTTTATACGGCAATCTTTGCTGTCTTTCATATTCCACTGCTTGCGATAAGGAGAGTTCTTGGCACGCTCGTACATGATATCGAATATGCCCGGCGTATAATCCATCGGTCCGGCAAGCAAACGGGTGAAAGGCAACATGACATGATGTTCCGGCGGATTACCTTCGCTCCAAGCATTCCATTCCATGCCACGGGCACCTTCACGGGTCATCATATTGGGGTATGTACGTCGAATTCCGGTGTCCTTGATGGGCTCGTGCACATCGAGGGTGGTATGATATTTCGCCGCGGTTTCTACAACATTGCGATAATGACGCACATTATACTGCCCGTGATGATTGTATCCGTCGGGAAGTCCGCCTGCATAACCGGTTTTCACAGAATGAATGCCCAGATCAGTATACCATTTATATGACTTATCCAGTTGTTTCTCATAATTTATAATATTGCCTCCCGTCTCATGGTGTCCGATAATCGCGACTCCTTTTTCCCGGGCGTAGCGGGCAATTTCCTCTATATCAAAATCGGCATACGGACGGGTATAGTCGAACGTCTGAGAACCGCCCCAGTTTTCCCAACCTTCATTCCAGCCTTCATACATCACTGCTTCGATGTTGTTGGCCGCTGCAAAGTCGATGTACCGCTTTGCGTTCTCTGTTGTGGCACCGTGACGATCATTTATCACCCAACTTTCAACCCCCAGATGCATTCCCCACCAGATACCTACGTATTTCATCGGACGTATCCAGTCGGTAGTTTCCAGCGCACAGGGTTCGTTCAGATTCAGGATAAGACCGGAGTTGATAAGCCCGACTGCTTTCGGGGCAATCTGTATGGTACGCCAAGGTGTCTTAAAGCTTCCTCCGTTGAAGCGGGCTTTTATACCGTCCGGCCAGGGAGCCAGTTCGGATTTAAAATTGCAGTTTCCCGTATTCTTCAAGGTCATCTCCGGAAAATCTGTCAATGCTGCTTCATGAATGCTGGCATATAGACCTCCGGTTTTGAAAGTCATGGGAGTATTGGCATTGTCTATCCGGCTGACAGGCTGTGTACGATATAGCAACTCATAAGTATCATAATTGGCAGGTATGGACCATGAAGTGCCATCCTGTGCTATATTGAACGCAGTCAGTTCGTCTGTCACCAGAATACTGTCAGCTCCGGGAACTTCATATTCATAGCGAAATCCCAATCCATCATCGAAGATGCGGAAGCGCAGGGTTAATTTGGTATTTGTCGTATCGGACAGGTGGACAGCCATTTCGTTGTAATGGTTGCGGATGTTTTTGTTTTCTCCCCAAGGTTGGGTCCAGGTTTCGTCATGGGTGGTGAAGTCGGTGTTTATGACCTTGAAACCTTCGGCAAGATTCACTCCGTCCTTGGCTGTGAAACCTAATAAAGAAGAGGTGATGCAGACGGTGTCTCCTACACTGACTTGATAAGTCATGCGATTATTACCGTCCAAAGCAAAGGCTAAACGGATGTGCCCATTGGGAGAAGTGACCTCTGTCTGTTTGAGAGGCATACAACCGCTCAACAGAAAAGAGAAAAATAGGACTAATGATATAAGATGCTGTTTCATGTTGCTGATTATATTACGAGCCTCATCCTGAGGTCAAGACAAGGCTCGTATTGACAAAGGTTAAACACTAATCTTATCAGTTCTTCACCAATGTGTAGTTTTCTGTAATATGATATTTCACATCCATATGGGGCACTACCAGCGTACCATCCACTTCATGATACGGGTCAAGTCCCCAACGATTACCCACTCCCACAAGACCGAACGAACCGTCCAGATTGATGCTACCCTCAATGGCATAATTAGCATATTGAGGATAAGCTCTCCAATAGCAATTAGCGCCACTTCCGGCATAAGTTCCCCAATGTACTTCCCAAGTCTCGGGGTCAGCAGCATCACCTTCGTGAATCACCTGCGGATAGATGGAAATATAGCCTTTGACTGCATCATATTCAGCTACCAAGGGGTATTTCTCAGTAATTTCAGGATAAGTACCCCAACCGTAAATATAGTAACTCTTTCCTGCCTCTTTTTCTTCAATACGGACATTGAACTTTTGCGAACCGCTCCAATCCCACCAGCGTGGATTGTTATCTTCATCGATATATATGTACAAAGAATTACTAGAAGTAGCTGCCCACTCACCGAGATAAGACTCATAAGCTAATTTCGTTCCCTGAATAGATGTAAAATCAGTTCTATTATAATACTTACCAGTCCACTCCACTTCATCATTATACAACACTTTTGATACTGCTGTGAAGTAATGGTCATAACTGAAAGTTCTAGGTTCAGGATTATAGAATACCTGTAAACCGTATCCGGCATCTTTCAAATCTTGAATAGTTTCTTGATTAAAACCACTCCAGCCACCATTATACTCATTATTGATTTTCAATGAATAAGGACCATACTTGGATTTAGGCAGCCCTGCAAAGTTTTCCTCACGCCCTTTCGCATATCTCTGATAAGTTCCATAGCACATATAATCCACCAATTCACCTGCACTTTTGCCCTCCACAGAACCGTTAGGAGCATCATATAGCAGATATTCATAAATACCTAATAATTTGTCAGGCATAATCTTACGGCACTCATATATCAAACGGCAATAATTTGCACTGGAACGCTCTTCAAACCCCGGACTTGGATTCTCCGAATAATTTGAATACTCATCGTCAAAATCAAAACCATCCAAACCATAAATATCAGCATAAGCTTTCAATTCCTTAGCAAAATCTTCGGCAGCTTCCTTAGATAAACTACTCATACCGGATTCATCGTGATTGCCCAGTATAGTCATATTCACCTTAATACCTTTTGCCTGCAAAGGACGAATAATCTGATCAGCATTCTTCAACAAGAAAGAAACTTGATCATTACAAAATATATGCGCACGTCCCGTTTTACTATCCACGTTGATATTAGCGGCAAAAATGCTGACTACATCAAAGAAAGGAGTCCCATCCTTAGCCATCGTATATTCACCGCAGTTCAGAATATTTTCATTATTCACCTCTACAAAACAAAGTGTTTTAACATCACGAGCAGTTCCACGCACAGGATATGTAGGTTGTGGCTTTACCAAATAAATGTATGTCTGATTGTTGGTAGAAACAGTTGCACCACCGTCTGTTGTAGCCGAAACAGCTACAGCGTAAGTTGTACCTATTGTGCCTCCCACATTGATATTCAATTCCATCGAAGCAGACTTCTTTTCACCAGCCTTCACTGTAATCTTACCACCATTAGCTAAACTCAACTTATCAACCGGATACATTTCGTAAGATGTATTATTAGCCTCATTATATGCTTCCAAAGCATCTTTGTCTATTTTGAAAGTCACCGTAACATCCTGTTCTGCTGCCTTAGTCAGCTCAAAGAAAAGATGTCCTGTTCCCGCTTTATCTCCAAATAGAGTAATTGGAGTGAGTTCACGCGCTCCGGCTGCAGACCTTACATAGCCATATACACCGTCCACAGTCTCTAACTTGTCAGTAGACCCACTTATTGTAAGGTCATCTTCACAGCCAGTAAAGACTGTTCCGGTGCATACAAATACGGCAGCCACCAAACTTAATTTTATATTATTCAGATATTTCATAATAAGCATCTGTTTTTTATTTAAAGAAAATGATTTATTTCTCAGGCAATGCCACTTCAACCCAGGAAATCGGGTCTAGAGCCATCCCGTTATTTCCGTTACCTGTATAATCAGTAACTGTCTGACCTGTTCCTTCATCAAACTTCCAGTAAGCCACCAGTCCTTCCGAATCAGGTTCCACCAAATAAAAATGGTTTTTAGCATTGATTTCGTCCGCAGTCAATACTTTGTTCCAGATGCGACATTCTGAAATTTCACCTTCCAACCAACGGTCACGGTTATAAGAATGACCAATCCAGAAACCATTCCCTTCATCTGTCATGGTTTGCCCCCAGTTTACAGCACCAGCATCTACCGTATCTTCCAGTTTACTCTTACCATTAATATAAACTATCATCTTCTTGGCATCTGCATCATATGTCACAGCAATATGAACCCACTCTCCCGTAGGAATAGCCAGATCGGCAGAGGTTACATTATGATCAGGGTTGGCTATCTGTAACTGATTCTGCGGAATGCCAGCATCTCCGATACGTATCAGGAACTGTCCTTCAATGCCCATAATCGTCGTAAGCATCTTGTCGAACTTGCTGACACGGATCAATGCTTCAGCTGTCATTTGTCTCAGATTATTAGCCACTTCCGGCCTCTTCCAATCTACATGAATAGAATTTTTGGTAATATTGCCCACTACATTTATCAATGCGGCACCCTTCAAGACATAATACATGGTACGTGCACTTTGTAAAACATCAATGCCTGCCTGTGCAATAGTTACGGGCAATACATATACCTGTTCACTATCCAAACTTAACAGATTCTTAAATTTTACCATTACAGCCTCCGAGGTAACAGTACCTGCCGGAATAACAAGTTCTGTATTCTCTAAAGAATAGTATTCCGCCGGCAGACTCTGAGCCTTATCATAATAAACGGCATTATACATTTCAACCAAAGACATATCGGCCTTTAAAGACACGTTTATATCTTTTTCTTCAGGTTTAGCCAAAGCCAATTGGAATTGACCTTCCGCTGTTTCTGTCTTCAGCAATACAGTGCTGGCCTTGACAGAAGTGCTTATATACACACGGTTATCGAAATTCTCAGTATCATCGCTGCAAGCTGCAAACATCCCAGCCAATAATGCTATTGATACTAAATATAAATTTTTCAGTTTCATAATATTATTCTTTTATTTACGAGGAGAAGGATTCATAATATTAATAGCCTCTTTCACACATGGATATATAGCATCAGCATTATAATAATCATTCTGAATGTTGTATATCGCAATACCAGCTCTGGTATAGTCAGCAGAGGGTTCCGTAATCCAATAAGCAGCTTCTTTAATAGCTCTTGCCTTTTCATAAAATCCGGTTTTGGTATCGGCAGCATCCATAGAGATAGTCGAAACCGCCACTACAAAACGATCTGTCGGGGTACCAGCCGAAAGCATAGCCTTACGTGCAACTACCGATAATTCCTCAACAGCATCTACGTCATCCGTTGCCAGAATGATATGGCGGCATTCTGACAGTACAGATTGCCCTATCAGATTCTCCGGATAACCCTGAAAAGTTAACAACTTATTTGTATTAGCTTGTTTCCAGGCCATAACCGCTCCCCAAAAAATATCCTGATTCGCCTCTTCCTTATCAGCCGCAGACATATAAATAGGATTTTTTCCTTTGTATTCTGCAATTATACCGTCAAAAGAAGATTCATAACTTATCAGCCTATCTACTTCTGCCTTCAAATAAACACTAAAAGTGCCTGTCTCTACCCCCTCTTTCACTTTATCTGTATATTCTTTCTGTATACGGTCAAAACTGATTGTATAAACCACTTTTGTACCTTTTCTACGTACAGTAGCCATATCTGTCAACTCGAATTCGGCCAAATCTGCCGGATACATCATCGAAACAACATCCAAGCTATCAGGAATATCCGAAATATGATGAGCACGACTATAAGGTGCTTTTACACTATTGTCAAACCATGCATACGCCACTTTATGGTCATCAGAACGTTTATATGTATTCAAGTTCTCCAAATATTTGGCATAAAGTTCCGGACTCTGTTCTTCGAGTCCCGGGCGATTTATATCGATACTTTCAACATCAGTACATGATACCAATAAAGCCATAGTCAATATGGGAAGCAACGCTCCAAATATCTTATTACTTTTATTTATTTTCATACTATTCAATGATTATTTTGAGTGATTATTTAGCAGGCTTACAATCCCACCAGATTCGGGTTGCCATTGTATCACCCTTCTTATTAATTGATTCCTTAGTCAGCGCCAAAACGGCAGCATCCAGATTTTCGCCATTCTCGCGATACTCATCAGCAGGATAAGATAAACGGCGTGCTCCCTCAGCATCATCCACTACCCCGTCACTTAGATTGTGCATCGCAGGCATCAACTTAGGATATCCTGTACGACGATATTCCGACCATGCTTCCATAGTGCTCGGAAAAATAGCAATCCACTTCTGAGTAATGATTCTTTCCAGCTTCGTTTCAAAATCTGCCGCATCATCCCAAGCAACAGTTATCGTAGAATTAGTAGAGCCTGAGTAATCATATTTCTGCCCATCCTCACCTTTTAACGGGTCTTTGTAGACAGTTGGTAATCCTGTAGAATTAGTCAGATAAGTAGAAGCGCCTGAAACACCACGCTCATCAAAAGAAAGACTAACAGCTTCTTCATACAGCGCTTTAGCCGTTCCACCCATATTCCACCCACGAAGAGCACCTTCTGCCCGTAAAAAAGTAACTTCTGAAGCTGGGAAGATAAGCATATTATCACTCACCGTCACCTTCATACAAGAATAACCTTGAGACCATGAATTATACTGTCCCTGTCTGATACCACGACGCAGACCAACATAGTCTTCCGTACCTTTATAAGCTCCTTTCGTAGCAAACGTAGACTTATCATAATAGACTTCACGACGAGGATCACTATAACCATTCATGTAACAAACCAAATCAGCAGAAATACGAGCATCACCCCAATTTGGCATAAAACGTTCCCATGGATTGTGATCCACAACTTTATGGTAAGCACCATCCGTACTTACAGTCATTACACCGATTTCCGAATTAACCGCTTCTTCAGCTTTTTGCTTTGCCAGACTCTCGTTAACATATACAATACGCATAGCCATACGAAGTTTCACAGAATTAGCAAACTTAGCCCATGATTTGGTATTACCACCATAAATACGATCACCACTGGAATTGAAATTCTGAGCGGAATAAGTAGTAAGTACATCTATAATGTTATCCAAATCTTCAAACATTTTCTTATAAACTTGTTCCTGAGAATCGTAGCCCGATTTTAAGGCATTGTTAACACCTACCTGAGAATAAGGTATCGGACCATACGTATCAGTCACGCGCAACATAGTGCAAATGCGGTATAACTCTGCCAATGAGAGATATACTTCATCCTCACATTGCTCTTTCAACTGAAAGTAATTGGGATAGAATTTATCATAAAAATCCGCAAAAGGTATTCTCAGCCAAGCCTCAGACGGATTGTAAGTAGCAAAACGCCCCGACCAGCCGGTACCTAAGTTAGAGTCTGCAACATAACCGGAAAATCCGCCAGGCATTAAACAATCCACATACTGAGAAAAGTTTTCCTGTTCAGGCATCATCACATCTTGCATATTCAACAGAAGTGCACTAAACAAGTAATCGTCTGGCAACATCTGATCCAAATCCGGTTCATGCGGATTCTTGTTATAGTCTATATAATCTCCTGTACAAGCCACACTACCGAACAATATTGCTCCCGCAGCCATGAATTTTGCTATTGTACTATTTATTTTCATACTTTTCAATCTTTTAGAATTTAAGTTTCAAATTGAATCCCACGCTACGCAAGCTTGGCATCATAAAGTAATCTACACCCTGATAATAGTTATTACTTGTGGAAGCCACAGCCTCTGGATCGAAAGGAGCCTTACTATAAATCATCCACAAATTGCGTCCTACCAAAGAGAGGGTAATATCCATCACATTCTTCAATTTAGCTCTGGGAATAGTATAACTAATGGATGCTTCTTGCAAACGTAAGTTAGTGGCACTATAAGTATACATTTGCGGAATACCGCTATCGCCACCTATCGCTGTGTACCACTTTTCCGCACTAACTACATCTCCCCCATTGATGATTACACCACCATTGTCACGTGCTATAGCCGAAGCTTCAGATACCCCATTAGCATCAAGAGTAGCTTGTGTAGCCGAATAAACAATGCCACCCAAACGAGCCGTCAGCAAGAAACCAAAACCAAAGTTCTTATATTGAAAATCATTGCGCCATGCCATATTAGCTTTAGGAAATACAGAGCCAAGCTTTATTCCTTCTTTCAAACTCTCTGTCTTAACAGAACCGTCAGCATCCACATAGATATTATTATTGGCATCACGCTTCAAATCGGACATAGAATAGAGATCGCCCAAGGAACCACCTTCTTTCAAAATAAAGTGAGCATTCGACAATCCTTTCATATCCAGTTGTGTCTTAGAAATTACTTCACCTGTCACCGGATGTACATATCCGTCAATCAAACTAAGTATCTTGTTTTTATTGGCACTGAATGTATAATTGGTGTTCCAAGTAAATTTATTCCAAGTATTCTTATAACCCAACGAGAGCTCAACACCACGATTACGTACATTACCAGTCTGCGCATAGAAAGTACTATAACCTCCGGTAGGTAATTCTTGGGTGTCCATAGTCTGATTATAAGTTTTAGTATTATAGAATGAAACATCTAAGTTAAAGTTCTTCAGGAAACGAACTGTAAGACCGACTTCCCAAGAGTCAGTACGTTCGGGTTTCAAATCATACAAAGGATAAGCTGACTTTGTACTATACTTACCTGTTGAACTATCCCATTCAAAAGTAGGATAAGCCAAGAAACGCTTGAATGGCAAACCTACCGATGCCCATGAAGCACGCAGCTTAAGATATGAAATACTTTCCGGCAAAGTTAATATCTCAGACAAAAGAACTGAAGCACCCACTGAAGGATAGAAGAAAGACTTCTGTACAGACTTTGGACCTGCCAGTTGTGAAGGCCAGTCATTACGTCCTGTCAATGTCAGATAATAAGTATTTCTATAGCCAACCTCCGCAGAAGCGAAAACAGACTGCGTTTGTTCACGATAACCAGTTTCCTCACGCTTAGTGGTCTGCTTGTCCAACTGAGTTATTGAAAAATAGTTAGCCAAACCATCAGCTGGAATAGGGCCTTTCACACCCATCGCTTCTGAACGAGTATCTGAATAAGAAGCACCAATATTAGCAGTCAACGACCAATCTTCACCAAAACGTTTATTGATATTAACCAAAAAGTCTGCATATGTTTGTTTATCACGTGTATTCGTTACGCCATAATAACCATTTTCAGAACCTTCAGCAATAGTCGGTTCAGTTGATGCATAATATTTCTGAGTATAATTATTCAATGAATTGTCAATACGCACACGTCCGGCAATATTCAACCAATCCAAAATATCATAAGACAAAGATGCACTCAACATATAACGATCTTTATCGTTCTCACGCAAATTACGATAGTTAATCCAATAAGGATTCTGCAAACGATATGAACCACCACCCTGTGGCCAATATTGCGTATATAATTTACGAACTGGATCATAGCGTTCAAACATCTTATATTCTTCCCAATCGTTACCACGTGGGAATAAATAAGCAGAAGCTACAGGATTGGCATAAATACCTTGATTAGTCATATTACGGTCTTTCTGCATAATGTATTGCGCACCTACATCCAACGTCATCTTATCGTTTAGGAGTTGAGTCGTATTACGGAATGTAAAGTTATAACGTTCATATTTATTATTAGGGACAATACCACGAGAATTTACAGCAGCAGCTGATAAGTAAGTTTGATTATGCTCAGAACCGGTAGATAGCGAAAAAGTTTCCGTTCCAATAATGCCAGTCTGGAAATAATCACTTTTTGGATCATAGCCATAACGATTGCTGGAATTTAAGCGGGTTCCCCAGCTTCCGTCAGTACCTGATGTACCATACCAGTCCTGAAATTTGGGCATCACAAAAGGATTCAACATCTCAGTATTACTAGATACTGTTAAAGAAACACGTCCTGCTGCACCTTTCTTAGTCGTGATAACAATAGCACCATTGGAAGCGTTACTACCATACAAAGCGGCAGCGGCAGCACCTGACAACACAGACATCGATTCAATATCTTCCGGATTAATATCAGCAATAGCCTCAGTAGTACCTTGTGAGTCAAACTCACTTGAACCACCGGCAGAACTTAGACTGTACATAGGGATACCGTCAATTACATAAAGTGCATTTGAAGACTGTTCAATTCCTCTGGAACCACGCATCACTACTTTACTTGCACCACCGACACCTGAAGAAGAAGCATTGATATTCAAGCCGGCAACCTTACCATTCAAAGAATTGATAAAGTTCGCATCCTTCACAGCTAAAGCTGACTCTGCATTTACTTGAGTTACATTATAACTCAATGCTTTTTCTGCACGCTTGATACCCAAAGCCGTTACCACCACCTCTTCTATCAGTTGTGAGTCAGTTTCCAACATCACATTGATAGCATTCTGCCCTTTGGCTGCAACCTCCTGTGGCTTGTAACCCACATAAGAGAACTGTACCACCGGATTTGCCTCAGTAGTAGTCAGCGTAAAGTTACCATCAAGGTCAGTGATACACCCAATGCTTGTACCCTTTATTAATACATTCACACCGATAAGAGGTCCCATATCATCCGATACCTGTCCGGTAATGGTCCGTTCTTTACCTTGCTGATTACCTTCTTGCGGTGCAGCAGACTTCTCTGAAAGATAAACAATGTTATCTTCTACTTTAAAAGAAATGTTTTTTCCTTTCAAGATAGCATTCAAGGCATCTTCTATAGATGCGTTCTTCACTTTGACATTCTCCACTGCCATAGTAGCGAGCTTGTCGTCATAGAAAAATTGATACTTAGATTGAGATTTGATCTGTTCGATAACTGTACCTAACGTCGTACGAGAGACATTCAAATTCAGTTGGGCAAAGGTCCACTGAACGGATACAGTCATGAAGAACAAGACTAATAAAGCTCGTAGAAATTTCGAACTTTGAAAAGCATGATTGTTGTTCATAAACAAAGTTTAAAGGTTACACATTGGTTAATTTTAATCGACCGGGAGACTCTATTTCCTGACCGTCATATATAAAACAACGACCATAGAAAATACACTTAGTACAAAATGATATTTTTTTTCATTAAATGAAGAAGGGAATAGTTTTATTTCCTATTCCCTTCTTCATTACATTATTAACTTCAGTTTTTTATTTCTTTTTTATTTCATTGGAGAAAGAATACGGGTAATCTTCCACCTGTGTTCCTCGTTGTAAATTAGGTTTGCTACCCATATCAAATTTCAAGACACCACCCTTCAACAGATCTCCATGTTTCAGATAATTCTTCGTATACGCGTTTCCATCCAAACGGAGCGATTCGATGTACATATTTTCAGAATTATTATTAGCAGCATCGATCACCAATGAATTGCCATTTTCAAAATGAAGCGTTGCTTTTTTAAATAAGGGAGCACCCAAGACATACTCATCGGTTCCCGGACAAACGGGATAGAAACCTAATGCCGAGAATACATACCAAGCAGAAGTCTGCCCGTTATCTTCATCTCCACAATAGCCATCAGGACCGGGCGTGTACATGCGATTCATCACCTGACGCAACCAATACTGAGCTTTCCAAGGCTGTCCGGCATAATTATACATGTAAATCATGTGCTGTATAGGTTGGTTGCCATGAGCATAATTACCCATATTCATCACCGTCATCTCACGTATTTCATGGATTACCTGGCCATAGTAGCTGTCATCGAATAAAGGAGGAACGATAAATACCGAGTCCAACATTTCAACAAAAACTTTTTCACCACCCATCAGATCAATCAAACCTTGAGGATCGTGGAATACAGACCAGGAATAATGCCAGCTATTTCCTTCCGTAAAGGCATCTCCCCACTTCAAGGGTGAGAAAGGAGCCTGGAACTGTCCATCTTTATTGCGTCCACGCATCAACAGGCTTTCCTTATCGAACACATTTTTATAATTCATAGCACGGTCAGCAAAAAGCTTCAGTTCCTTCTTCGGACGGTTCAGAGCTTTTGCCATCTGGTAGATACACCAGTCATCATAAGCATATTCCAAAGTACGGGCAGTGTTCTCATTGATTTTCACATCGTAAGGAACATATCCCAATTCATTATAGTATTCATAACCGAGGCGACCGGTAGAAGAAACTTCCGGATGCACATTCTTTGTTCCGTGGATAAGACCTTCGTACAAAGTAGTTACATCATCCACTTTAATACCTTTCAGATAAGCGTCGGCAAGTATAGAAGCGGAGTTATTACCGATCATACAGCCGCGATGTCCCGGACTTGCCCATTCGGGAAAGAAGCCACTTTCCTTATATGTATTGATAAGGCCTTCCTGTATCTGTTTGTTTACTGAAGGGTACATCAGGTTGAGGAAAGGGAACAGACAACGGAAAGTATCCCAAAAGCCTGTATCAGTATACATATATCCGGGCAAAACTTCTCCGTTATAAGGACTGTAGTGAACTGGATTTCCAGCCTCGTCAAACTCAAAGAAAGCACGTGGGAAGAGTACTGAACGGTACAAGCAGGAATAGAAAGTACGATACTGATCAAGGTTACCTCCATCCACTTCTATTTTTCCCAATATCTGGTTCCAGGCATCTTGTCCTTTCTGAACCAAAGTTTCAAAACTGTCACTCCCCAGCTCTTTCAGATTTCTGTCTGCTTGCTCAAAACTGATAAAGGAGGAGGCTACACGGGCATGTACAATTTCTCCCTTACGGGTTTTGAAACCGATGATGGCTCCCGCATGTCCTGCTGTTTGTTCACTCTGGTTTTCAACCAAAGCACCGTCAGCAACAGAAGCCTGATAACTGAAAGGCTTATCAAATTCTATAACGAAATAGTTCTTGAAGTTATCAGGAACTCCACCGCTGTTACGGGTGGTATATCCGATTATCTTATTTTGCTCAGGAATGATCTTAATATAAGAGCCTTTATCAAAAGCATCTACTACAACATACGAATTCTCGTTCTCTGGAAAAGTGAAACGGAACAAAACGGCACGCTCTGTGGGCGTAAATTCCGTCACAACATCGTGCTCGGCAAGATACACCTTATAATAATAAGGTAATGCGATCTCTCCTTTGTGTGAGAACCAACTGGCACGTTTGTCTTCATCAAACTCTGGTTTGCCTGTTACAGGCATAATGGAGAACTGACCGTAATCATTAATCCACGGACTGGGCTGGTGGGTCTGCTTAAAACCACGAATCTTATTAGCAGTATATACATATTGCCAGCCATCTCCCATCTTTCCGGTCTGCGGAGTCCAGAAATTCATACCCCAAGGGCGTGCGATAGCCGGATACGTATTTCCCGTAGAAAGTTCAAAAGAAGACAATGTCCCCATCAGCGGGTTGACGTATTGCGTAAAATCTTTGGCTTGAGCCCAGAGAGCACAGCC
>OMGN01000971.1_pt1 | contig 17377 bp, 18 predicted proteins | sample 1674111 | NCBI WGS metagenome assembly OMGN01 (sample SAMEA103958143, study PRJEB25191) | human gut metagenome | biome: human-associated habitat [ENVO:00009003]; feature: intestine environment [ENVO:2100002]; material: feces | place: Germany | collected 2013/2015
GGGACAGAAATGGGTATATCCTTATACCATAAATAGATGCTTTAGCTATGTTTCACCATTAAATATATTCATAGCACTATACTCTATAATAATGTTTTCAAAGCTTCATCTCAAGTCCAAGTTAATAAATTGGTGTGCAGTAAGTTGCTTTGCTGTATTCTTATTTCATTCCAATGCCAAGTTCTTTGGATATTCATATCAGGAGATGTGCCAACAATTTTATGCTATTTATTCTACGTGGGAATATTGGGGAATGATGTTCTGTGTGATGATAGGAATATATGTTATAGCCATACTTATAGATAAGATAAGGATAATGATGTGGAATATATTTACGAATACAGAACGCACAAAAAGCAAGTAGGACACACACGAAATACATGGAATCTACGAAGTATTTTTCTATAATTCCTAAGATTCTGTGTGAGAAAAACGAAATACAATGAATATATTGCAACACATATTAAAGTCAATAGAATATCGTTATTCGAGGGTGGTTTATCACCTGTGGACGGTACCAGTCGTGAGCTGTCAATACAAGAAGTGGCAGAAGCCGGAGGTGATGTCTTTAGAGGATACACTACAGCATATCGTTGACCATAGGAGTTCTATATGTCGTTATGGAGATGGAGAGTTTAATATTGCTCTTGGTAATGATATCGGCTTTCAGCATATAATAAGCGATATGTCTGAACGTATGCGACAGGTGTTAGATTCTGATGATGATAATATTCTAATCGCTATACCTTCCATCTTTGGAGATCTATCTATGTATAGCGATTTTAGTCAATCGTGGTGGAAAGAGTATCGTTTGTGTAATCTCGATAATCTTAAGGCGCTGTTAAAGTCGGGAAGGCGCTACCCTAATTCACTCATCACTCGCTTCACTTCCGACTACAAAGAGGATCAAGCTAACAACCTGATTCCGCTTTATCGCAAGATATGGGATGGTCGTGACATATATATTGTTGAAGGTGAAAAGACACGTATTGGTGTAGGTAATGATCTACTGTCGAATGCTAAGAACCTTTATCGTATCCTTGCACCAGCAAAAAATGCGTACGATAAGTACGATGAAATAGTGGCTGCCATTAAGGAACATGTTCCCTGGGGCGCTCTCGTCATCCTCGCATTAGGACCTACAGCCACCATCATGGCATACGATCTTGCGAAGATGGGGTATCAGGCTCTTGACCTCGGTCACTTCGATATACAGTACGAATACCACATCCGTGACATCCATTCAAAACAACCTATTCCTGGTAAGTACGTCAATGAAGCATCCACAGCAGGACAGACGGTTGACGATAGCGTCATTCAGGATGAGAGCTATGGTAAATCAATAATTGAAAGAGTAATATAGATGATTGATAGTCAATGTGCAATTGGAGGTGAGTCGCAGACAACTCGTTCTTTGCAAGTCAGAAATAGTAAACTACATCTCGGTCTCTGTGTTAGCAGTCTATCTGCTTGACAATCTCAAACCGGCGATAGACAACTATTTTCAGGTATATACCCACACTCTGAGTAGTGCCTTCGTCCTATTTGTAATAATGGAGGCCCAATCTTCCTTATAGCCATATTGATTGATAAGATACGTACGCATGTCTTTGGGAAAGTAGAGAATTATATCATAAATGAAATGACTGCTTTGTTAACTTGTATTATGCGTAAAGTTGTGAAATTATAAAGTAAATGAGAATATTGTTTTTAGCACCAGCGTATGCAGGCCTTCATATTCCTATCATCGAAGAGATGAAGAGGCAAGGACATGATGTCGTATGGATTGACGATACAGCTATTCAATACGATATGCGTATTCCACGTCACGGAATCCTGAATAAGATGCGATGCAAAGTAAGTACTGTTTTGAGGCATCCATCGAAAAAAATATGGGATAAAATATTCAAAGAACGATCAGAAGAACTGAAGACTACTTTTGATATGTTTTTCTGCATCAATGGTCGCACACTTTGCAAGGAACTGTTTGTGTTTCTGGATAAGATGCCCAACATCAAAAAGGTACTTTACGTATGGGATTCTGTCTCTGTATTTGATTTCTATCGCTATCAAGATAGGTTCAATAAATGCTATACGTTTGATCTGGATGATTCAGTAAATGTTTCAGGGCTGGTCTACAAACCATTGTACTGGATTGATAATCATCAAATTATTACCTTCGACTATGGTTCGGCAGAAAAAAGACGTTATGACATATCTATAGTTGGCTCGGATCACGATAAACGCTTCGAAATAGTCAACAAGATACTCCCACAGGTGAAAGATGCAGGACTGTCATATTTTTTTAGGGTTCAGATTTGGAAGCCAAGTTTTTCTCATGTATTTCTGTATAAGTTCAGGATGAGATACATAGCGAGTTTCAGACGGATTGTAGAGTATGCCGAGGCGAAATACGAGCGAGATCGTAAGAATGAAATAGCTATGGAAGGGGTTATTCCTCCGGCTGAATATACGGAGATTATGCGTCATACGGTATGTGTGTTGGATACGGACAGAGGTACCCAGAGTGGTATCACCCCAAGAGTCATCTGGGCTCTCGCCATGGGAAAGAAAATAATATCCACAAATAGGAATCTTCTGCGAGCTCCATTCTACAGTTCAGAACAGATATCCATCATAGATAGGGAAACTCCCATAATAGATATAGACTTTATTAAAGACAATAGAACATTCTCCATTCACCCAGAGATTGAGAAGTTGAGATTAGATAAGTGGGTGAGGAACTTTATGGAAGGTTAATGTGCAAAAAGATTAGTATAATAATACCAGTATATAATGCTGAGAGGTTTCTACGCAGATGTTTGAATTCTGTGTTAAACCAATCATATAGTAACTGGGAATGTATAATTGTTGATGATGGTAGTAAGGACTCTTCACCTGCCATCTGTGATGAATATGTTAAGACGGATAGTCGCTTCAAGGTAATTCACAAAGAAAATGGTGGAGTGTCAAGAGCACGTAACACAGGGTTGAGTTTAGTAGTCGGTGAATGGGTTACTTTTGTTGATTCAGATGACGAACTGGCACTTGATGCCTTAAAGCATTTCATAGAGAGTATGGAAAGATATCCTAAGGCGAGTGTGTTGAGAGGTGGACACAGAACTGTTACTCCAACAGCAATAGGCAAAGACCGTTCGGCGGAAAAATGAATATGTACAGAGAGTCATGCGGATGCTTTGAAGATATCAGAGGAGACATGGTGCTCAGGGTTTATATGGTCAACATGTTTTCGTAAGGACATACTTGAAGGAATGAGATTTGATAATTCCATCACATGGTGTGAGGATCATATCTTCACCTATCAATGTATATTGAAAGCGGAAGAGATAGCATTTGTTCCTCATGTGGTGTATATCTATTACCTTGATGATACATATCCTGTAGGCTTTGGCAAGAATCTTAGTTTCAAGCCTATCAGCTATGATATGGCAATCCGTTCTGCAGAAGGACAGAGAACTGTGAAATTTCTTCTCGCTGGCGATAATAAGAAAATGCAACAGATGGTACAACAGCAATATGAAGCCGCTATTCGTTTCGCCATTTACCAATCTTTCTTCAGCCATAGTCTTCTCTCTGTTATTAATCTTGCGGAGGTATATCCTTTCATCACCACAAAGAATGTCATTCGCTTGTGGTTAGGATACCAGAAGACGCGAATAATACATACCTACAAAGTGGTATTTAATAAATATTAATTCAATACAGAACACTTGGAACTCACAGAAATTTTAGTGCGATAACACTTTCTGCAGTAGATGTATTTATTACTTTGTGTGGTGATTAGTAATATTAAAATAGACAAATGAGTGAAACGATTGTTAACAATAGACTGATAGTGGAATCAATGAAGGACTCTTCCGTTACTATAGCCAAAGGTATTGGTATCGTACTGATGGTGTTAGGACATAGTATCGGGGAATATGGTGATTATTTAACTCCTGTTAGGTCATTCATCTATATGTTTCACATGCCCCTCTTTTTTGCTCTTTCTGACTATTGCTTCAAGGAAAAATATATTACGGATTTTAAGACATTTACATGGCATAAGGTGAAAGGATTATATTTCCCTTTTGTTAAATATGGCCTTCTTTTTCTCTTATTACATAATGTGTTTTATCACTTGAATATTTACAACGGGCAATATGGATGGAGAACATATGTGTCACATTTATACACTTGGCATGAAACGCTAGACAAAGCATATTTTAACATCATACTCTTCACTAGAAGTGAACAACTTTTGGGTGGCTATTGGTTCATAGTCCAATTGTTCTGGGCTTCTATAATTGCTTGGATAGTAATTCGGATAATCAGAAATCCTTTGATTGGAGGTTGTATTGTGTTGATTATGAGTATTCTGTATAATAAGTTTATTCCGACTATACCTTACAGTGCTATAGGAGGACTGAGTTTTTTCTCTGCGTTCTTCTTTCTTACTGGCTATGCAATAAAGAAGTTTGATGTAAAAATTGTAGGATGTCAAGGATTACTCTGTGTCTTGGTCGTTTTGGTGGGTTCTGTGTTTTGGAAAGCAGATATGCAATCATGCAATAAATATACGTTGCTTCCTTATTGCATAACAGCCATTCTTGGAACATTAATGACGCTGCAAATTAGTAGGACTATTGCAATAATCACAAAAGGATATTTTAAGTCATTTTTTATTTTTGTCGGTGACCATACATTTGAAATACTCACTTGGCATTTTCTTTGTTTCAAGGTAGTCACTCTTCTTGCTATTTGGGTAGAAGACAAACCGATAGAAATGCTCTCACAATTTCCCATTCTTGATGGTCAGAATTATCCTGTATGGTGGTTATTCTATTTAATTGTTGGTGTTGGTTTGCCTTTGTTAGGAGTTGGGATAATAAAGAAGGTAATGGTAAGGTGTACAAAAGTTAACACTTTGCATTTTAGTAGAATAAGTTAAATATATGTTACAACCTAAAGTTTCAGTCATAGTACCAATATTTAAGGTTTCTCAATATATTGAGAAATGTGCTATTAGCCTTTTTGAACAGACATTGGATGATATAGAGTATTTGTTTATAGATGATTGTTCTCCTGATAATTCTGTTGATGTGTTGCAGGCTGTATTGAATAAATATCCTCAAAGGCGTGACTATACACGAATTATAAGGATGAATGTGAATAGCGGGACATCTGTTGTGCGTGCATTAGGAATAAAGGAAGCCAAAGGGGAATATATAATTCACTGCGATAGCGACGATTGGGTAGACGTAGACTATTTTGAGAAGTTGTATAATAAGGCTGTGAAAGAGAATGGAGATATAGTAGTTGGAGGCTTTATTCGTGAATCGGAAAATTCTACTTATATCATTGAGACAGAAATTTGTAATCCTCCTAAAACAATGTTGAATGAGATGCCCAATAAATCGTTTTATTGTATGTTGTGGAACAAATTAATGCGTCGTTCACTATTGGTTGATAATGCAATAATACTGAAATCCGGAATAAATATGTGGGAGGATGTATTGGTTTGTTTACAAGCTTTCTATTTTGCAAAAAGAATTGATAAGATAGAAGGTACGTATTACCATTATTGGATAAATCCTACATCTTATACTGTAAATAGTGCTAATGAATGTTCGTACCAACAACGAAAGTGTTGTGTGATGGAACTTGAGAGGTTCTTTGCAGATAAAGACGGTGATTGGTCGCTACTACTTAATTATTGGAAAATGTTAGCAAAGTCATTTATGCTCACCCGTGCAGGATTCAATCCTGATCGATGGAAGCATGAATATCCAGAGGCAAACAAGTATATTATGCAGATGAAGGCAATACCCATCCAGACACGCTTGATGTATAAGATGACGTCGATAACGACACTACCTATAAAGCTAGTGATGAAATTAAAATAATGAAAGTTTCAGTAATAATCCCAGTATATAAGGCAGAAAAAGATATAGCGAGATGCTGTCACGCTCTTTTTGGACAGACACTCGATTGTATCGAGTATATCTTTGTTGATGATTGTACGTCTGATGGTTCCGTGGCCGTCATCGAGAAGACCCTTGAAGAATACCCACAGCGAAAGCCATTCGTAAGGATCTTTCATCAGCAGAAGAATAGTGGTGTCTCTGCCTGTCGTCAGTTAGGGTTGGATAACGCTACAGGCGATTATATCATTCATTGCGACTCTGATGATTGGGCAGACACAGATATGTACGAACAGCTTTATAAAACAGCTCTAACAGAAGGTGCAGAGGTGGTCTATTGTGACTATCGGGTGGAGTATGGCGACCATGTAGCAGATGTCGTGTTTCCAGATGCTTACATAAAGCGGCCTTCATTCAATATAAATCCTATTGAGGGTGCTGTATGGAATAAACTTATCAGTAAAGCTCTCATCAGTCGTTGTGGAGCAAGATTCTATGAGGGTATCAATCTTGGTGAGGATTTCGGTTTCGTTACCCTTTGTAGAGCAATCTCGAAAAAAAATACTGTAGTACATAAACCTATGTACCATTATAATCAGCAGAATTTCAATAGCATTACTCACAATTACAGCAAAGAACATTTCCTACAGGTTGTGCGACTAGCTGAACGTGTGGACGCGGACTTCAAAGTAAATGGGTTAGCACAAGATTATGTCAATGAATTGAACTATCTGAAGTTTCAGGCAAAGTCATTCTTTCTTATTTACAACTCTGTGCTGGACATCAAACTATGGAGGAACACCTTTCCCGAATGTAGCAAGCACTCCATGGAGTATACTTATCCCATATACGCAAAGATGGCTGGGTGGCTCATAGCCCATGACCTTGCTCCTTTAGCCTGGTGTTTGCTTAAAATAAAGACGTTAATAACGAAACACTAGACAATGATATATTTTATATACCCCAATGTAGATATTTGGGAATATATGGTAGAGGGTATTGATAATACAGATGTTGTCTGTCGACCATTGAATCCCTCATGTCGTAAATGGCAGGTGGTGATGAGAAAAGCATTAAAAAATACAGATCTTCCGCCATGGATGCTCTTTGGTAAACAGATGCGTAAGGAATTGAAATGTCTTAAGAAAGGGGATACAGTTCTCATTTCCGACTACACGGAGCCTTGTCTCTTCAAGGCTTTGAATGCGAGTGTTGCACCTGGTGTCAGGAAGTGTCTTTGGATATGGAATCCCGTTTGTCCATCAGCTTACGAACGAACCCTCTTCCGTTATAGACAAATAGAATCTGCTGGTTTTAACATCAGTACTTTCGACAAGGGTGATGCAGAACGATTCCACCAGGAACTCTATTCACAGTTCTTCCGTATGAAGCAAGACGCAACTAAAGACAAAGAAGAGTATGATTTTTACTTTATTGGCTTTGAGAAGAACAGAGGTTCTATCATTTACGAGTTACGAGAGAAACTGAAACACTATCGTACCTGCTTTAAGGTTGTTCATAGTGTTGGGGAGTGTATCCCATACGCTGAGAATATGAAAAATATCCAGAAAGCACGATGTATAATAGAAATAGTGCAGAATGGTCAGAAAGGTTCCACCCTTCGACCTCTCGAAGCGCTCGCATGTGGTAAGAAGCTCATGACCAATAACAAGTTTATCAAGGAATACGACTTCTACTTAAAGGAGAACATCTTTATAATTGGTGAAGATGATTTCTTTACGATTGACACTTTTATACAAACACCATTCATTCCACTCCCAAGTGCCATTGTCGACAAATATGACATCAGTAGTTGGTTGTCAAATTATAAGAAATAGTATGGATTTTTTGGCTCCGTTTTATGAATATATATACACGATTGTCTGTTTCATTGCAATGAAGAATGCGTTGAAGTCTCCTAGTTCGTTGTTACCGCCATTTACCTCAATAAATACACATCGACAAAGTGCAATGATTACGGGTATTTGCATATGCTTATTTTTGGGATTAAGGCCAGTAGCAAGAAATTTTGGAGATACATTGGGGTACTCTGAATTGTATAATGTTATATATGGGCAAATTTTCACATTTGATCCATCGGCCGAGAATCTCCTTTTTGATAATCTATTATTTTTCTGTGCCAGTATACGATTGTCTGAACATAGTTTTTATTTATTGATGTCTATTATTTATTTTTCTTGTATAGGAATTGCATGTAGAAAAATTTTTGCCGATAATTCTCACATAGGTTTTATGGAGCAGCAGCAGCAATATTTTTGGTTGCTTTGGCTTATAAAGATAAACTCTGGTTGACAATACCTTTAGCATTAATATCCAATGGCTTTCATCATAGTATGACTGTGGTTGTATATGCATACATTATATCATATTTCGTAAAAAAAACCAAATGGTATTTCTATGGTTGGTTGTTCTGTCTTTTTATTGCTGCTACACACATTGGTTTTTTCCAATCATTATTTGCTTCGTATGCTGATGAGAGTGGTGCAAGTTATCTTTTAGCAGAAGGAGACGTACTTCATATAACAGGTTTCCGCTTAGATTTTATCTTATATAGTGCTGCACCAGTGGTGATAGGTTACTATATCCTTTTTAAATATAGACTGAGAGATTCAATGTATGAATTATGGCTAAGAATGTATCTACTCACAAATGGTGTTTGGTTGTTGTGTATGTACGCAAGTTTTACTAATCGAATTGCTTATCTCTCTTGGTTCATGCTTCCAATCGTAACCATTTATCCTTTCTATGCTATGAAAGGAGTTCCTAACAGGCTGCAAGTGGGTAACAAAGTAGCTATGTATCATGCATATTTTACTTTGTTTATGGTTTTCGTATACTATGGATTTATGAGTATAATTTAAAAATCGTATAGACTATATCTTAATCGTTTCAGAGAACTGCTTATCCTCTTTTACGATGGGGACAGTCGTGAAAGTAATTACAAAATAAAGTGATATGAGTAAACTTCTTACAGTCTTCACCCCCACGTACAATCGTGTAGATTTACTGCCGAGAGGGTATGAGGCACTTTGCCGACAAGGGTCGCATGACTTTTGCTGGCTGATAATTGATGATGGGTCGAAAGATAATACTCGCGAACTAGTAAAATCATGGTTGAGAGCTGAGAGCTTGGAGTTTAGAGAGGATGGGTTTGTCGGCTACAGTAAAGATGCTGACTGGCTCCATATAGAGTACGTCTATAAGGAGAATGGTGGTCTGCATACAGGTTACAACAAGGCTATTGAGAAAATGAACACGGAGATATGCGTTTGCATCGACTCGGATGATTATATGCCTGATGATGGAGTGGAGATATGCGTGACGGAATGGGCAAAGTATCGCGATAAGAATGTTTCTGGTCTTGTTGGTTATGACTATACTATTCAGGGAAAGCGTCTTGGAAATCAGATGGAAGATGGCAAAATAATACACTATGTAAGGCTCAAACAAGATAAGGGATTCTCTGCAGATAACAAATTGGTTATGCGAGTTGATTTGTTGAAACAAGTAGCTCCACAACCATCATTTGAAGGTGAAAGGAACTTTAATCCTATATGGATGATTTTGAAGGTGGATCAGATAGCTCCCTTTGTACTTATTGATAAGACTCTTTGCATCGTTGACTATCAAGAGAATGGTATGGCAGCAAATATTGTTAACCAGTTCTTTAACAGTCCAAATAGTTTTATGGAGCTACGTATACTATATGTAAATTTAAAATATACTTCTCTCTGTTGGAAGATTAGGCATTATATTCATCTTGTTGCGAATGCTAAGATGGCAAAAAAATCTCTTTTTATTAAAGATAGGGGGGTGAACTGGGCTGTTATTGCTGTTATGTATCCAATAGGAACATTGTTGTACTATTATTTAAAATCAAAACGTACGAACTGATGAAAATAAGTTTAGTGTTTTTAGGGTCAACAAGTGCTTGCGCTATTTATTCATACCAGATGGCTACTGCACTATTGCAGATAAAAAGTTGTTTATTGCAATTGTTTATTGCAAAAGGGGTATATAATATAGATGAATGGAAAGAACTCTCCGCTAAGTATAGTTGTAAACTTGTAGAAATAGAAACATATAAGCATGATGCCATCCACGTGGCTTTAAGCTATTTAAATATACCTAGAATATATACTTTGTCCAAAACGATATCTAAATTTAAGCCAGATGTCATCTATTTCCCCTTTGGTTGTGTATGGGGTCCGATATTATACCCTATGCTTAAAGGAACTGCTCCGATTATAAATACAGTACATGATCCTCATCTACATGATAAGTATAAAAGTTTAGGAGAAGCTGTCTTCTTTGGATTAGGTGCTTGGTCTCAGCGATTTGTCTCTGGATTTGTTATTCTGAATGGTAAGGATAAGGTATATATGGAGAACCTTCATAAGAAGCCAGTGGCGATTATCCCCCATGCTGCTTTTAATTACTACGCAACAATAAGATCAAATATGCCTATAGATGAGAAAATAAGAAAAGTAATACTCTTTATTGGTAGAATTGAACCATATAAGGGGGTGGATGTCCTTGTTGAAGCATTTAAGAAGTCAAGAATAGATAACCTCAAACTTATAATAGCAGGCGGAGGTCCTATTGATGAAAGTACTTTAGTAGAAATTAACAATAATGAGCATATCGAACTAAGGAATCGATTTATACCAGATGTGGAAATGGTGGGGCTTATAAATTCTTCAGATTTTATTGTTCTACCATATAAACGTGCATCCCAGTCGGGCGTTATTCCGATGGCTTTTGCTCTAGGTAAGACAATTATTGCCACAAATGTGGGTTCTCTGAGCGAACAGATACCTGAGGGGACGGGGGTGCTGACCAATGTAGATGCTCAGGAGATAGCAGATGCAATTGATGAGTTCTATGCAGAGCCTTCTAAAATAATAGAATATGGTAAGAATGCAAAGCATTATGCTGAAACAGAACTTACATGGGAACATTCAGTTGAACTGTTATTGGAATTCTGTAAGACTTTGACGAAATGATATTGGAACTATTTTACATATCCAAGTATCGTACGGAGATTATGGGGTATGCCATCCTTGGTGTGATGTTAGCCCATATCAAGGGTATTTGTGGATTCCCTGATACAATAATTAACAAACTGCTGGGAGTATTCTGCTTCTCTGTTTTTACAGGAGGTTTTGTTTTCTTAACAGGGGTCGGGTTATGTTTCTCTCTTCATAAGGATGGAAATCTAAAGAGGTTTTATATGAAACGCATCAAAAGACTATTGATATCCTATTGGATTATTTCGACTCCTTATTTCTTGTATACTGACTTGTATCTGAATAGTGATGTGGTTGCTTTTATTGAACATGTGATCACTATCTCGTTTTGGCTCCAAGGTAACTATAGCGGCATGTGGTATATTGCTATGACTGTAGTGATATATCTGATATACCCCTTTATGCATAAATTCATGTATGGAGGTAAGATGCAGACAATATATGCAGTTGTAATTCTCTTAGGCTCATATATGATAGTGAATAAAGCTCTACTTACTTATGCTCCAATATTTTATCACAATACAGAGATTGCAATAACAAAATTTCCTTTTTTAATTTTGGGTAGTTTAACGATGAATTATGCTACAGAATGGTGTAAGATATTGAATATTAGATGGATATCATGGCTGAGTGTCGGTTGCATAATATTATTAGTAGAGCCTATCAATACAATATGGTTAACTTTTAATGCGATTTCTATAATTGTTTTGGGCTATCTGTATGAGGTATGTAATAGGAGTGGGTACATATCATGGATAAATGGTCTATTCAGGTGGTTAGGCAAATATACTTTGGAATTGTACATTCTTCACCTGCTTGTGTATTATCTGCTTAATCTGATTATAGTATCTCCTGATGAAGGCTTGAATATTATTATGGGTGTGATGATAGCATTAATATTTTGCAAGCCAATGCACTTGGTAACAGAAAAGATAACGAGATGAACATTTTAATAATAGGTAAAAACAGCTATATCGGCAATCATATTGACGAGTGGCTGTCGAAATATGGGCATCAGGTACAACAGCTTGATGTGTTGACGGATGAGTGGAAGAAGTTCGATTATTCTTCTTTCGATGCTATTGTGCATGTGGCAGGCATCGTGCATCGTCCGGATTGTAAAGATTGGGGGTTATATAAACGTGTGAATACGGATATGCCTGTAAGTATTGCCTCAATGTATAAGAGCGTAAGATCAGAAAAGGGGCTCGTGGGCCAGTATGTGTATTTTAGCACGATGGGGGTGTATGATGCAGGTAAAAAGTTAGAGCCTTCCATCGTAGATAATAATACTCCGATGTTGAAAGATAGTAATTCTATGTATGGCAAAAGTAAACTGATGGCGGAAGAGGAGTTGATAAAACTGCAGGACAGGACGTTCTCTGTGGCTTATGTACGTCCTCCAAGTGTGTATGGCAAGGGTTGTAGAGGTGGTTATATTACAGGTTTCACCAAGATGGCCCGTTTGTTACCGATGATACCGAAGGCCTATGAAAATACATGCCAGAGCTTTATCTATATTGATAATCTTTCGGAGTGTGTACGTATAATCGTTGAGAATGACCTTACTGGTAGCTTCTGTCCACAGGATGATGAGATTCCATGTGCTTCTCGGTTACTGGAGGTTATTTGTAAGGGCATAGGCAAGAAACCTCGGAGATCGAGATTCTTGGGTCTATGCTTGCGTATAGGTAGCTTTATGCCTTGGGTGAGAAAAGCGTACGGTGGTATAGCTTATGCACGTGAGCTTTCTGATATTCCAGGATATGATTATGTGGTTGTACCCTTTGAGGAAGGTATGAAAAAAACGGTTTGCTAGCTTATGACTGACAGAGGTGGTATTTCGCTTCGCACAACTACGAAATTTTAGACAAAGGATATATGAAGAAAAAAATAGCATTTGTAGTGGCTGTTCCTGGAACGGCACGTTCTTTTTTGAAAGACCACATGACACAGTTAGTACAACACTATGATGTACATCTACTGGCAAATTTTCAAAATGATAAGGAGAAAGATGAGTTCATACAAGTAGGAGTTAAATGCCTGTGTATTCCTATCAGACGGAAAATTTCTTTATGGAACGATCTGAAGGCTTTGCTGGCTATATATGAAATCTTCAAGCGTGAACGTTTTGATTGTGTTCACTCTGTCACACCCAAAGCGGCTCTACTGAATGCCATGGCTGGATGGTTAGCAAAAATACCTCACCGAATTCATATCTATACAGGACAGGTGTGGGCAACCCGTGAGGGCATCATGCGTACCTTGCTGAAAGGTATGGATAAAATACCGGCATGGCTCAATACAGATTTGTTAGTTGACGGTGTATCGCAGCGTAGGTTCCTTATTAAGGAAGGAGTATTAAAGGAAAGTAACAGCAAAGTATTGGCTAACGGTTCTATAGCCGGAGTACGTTTGGAGCGTTTTGTCATTTCTGAAGATGTACGCAAGCGCGAGCGTGTGAAGTTCAGATTTACAGATGAAGATGTGGTCTATATTTTCTTGGGTAGGTTGAATCATGATAAGGGTATAGGAGAATTATATGAAGCTTTTAGCAAGTTGGTAGAAGAATGCCCTCATGCCAAACTGTTGTTGTATGGTTCTGATGAGGAAAATTATGCGGCAAAGTCCACAAGATTCCCTGCGTTGCAACGTGATGAAAATTTCTTTTATCCGGGTATAACCCGTCAACCTTATGAAGCTTTGCAGGGTGGAGATGTGTTTGTCCTTCCCACATGGAGAGAGGGGTTTGGTACAAGTGTATTGGAAGCTCAAGCTTTGGCTATGCCGGTAATTACCAGTGATGCATATGGAGTGGTTGATGCTTCTGTGCCCAATGAGACCGGTCTTCGCTGTGGGGTCAATGACCCGGAGGGATTATATCACTGTATGAAGCAGTATTATGATACCCCGAAAATGCGTAAACAACATGGTTTGAATGGACGGAAGCGAGTGGAGGAGTTGTTCAATAACAATGTGGTGACAGCAGCTTGGCTGGAATATTATTGTGAGATATTGAAATAACAATTGATTAACCAATTATAAGGTGAAGAAAATATTTTCGTTCAGTATGTAAGTACTCAGTTTAGGACTATAAAGTGAAAGGGTTGCCTTCGCTGCGAATCAAATTTCATCTGCATACTTTCTTAGTCCCTAGCGAGATTGTTAAAGGACGTAGAGATTATGAACAATTATTGCCCTTGACTATCGACTGAACTAATAACAAATTAAAAAATCAGTATCCTTTTTAACGTTATTGATTAAGAGACCGCCTTGTAGAGACTTTTCTGAGAGACTACACGTTAAGATTGGACGCTAACATATATTAGTAAGTTATGTATAAACATTTTTTTAAACGTATTATAGACTTCTGTATAGCTTTCGTTGCTCTAAGTGTATTGGCATTACCTTTGATAATTGTAACCCTGTGGCTTCATTTCTCCAACAAAGGTGCCGGAGCATTCTTTTTTCAAGAACGTCCCGGAAAAGATAGCAAAATCTTCAAAATAGTCAAGTTCAAAACCATGACCGATGAGCGGGACACTGATGGTAACTTGTTACCTGATGAAATGCGTTTGACAAAAGTCGGAAAATTTGTACGTTCAACTTCCATTGATGAACTTCCACAGTTTTGGAACGTATTGATTGGGGATATGGCTTTAATAGGGCCTCGTCCACTATTACCAAGATATCTTCCGTGGTATACAGAAGAGGAGAAGCATAGACATGATGTCAGGCCTGGAATAACAGGTTATGCACAATGTCATGGTCGTAATGCTGTGACATGGGATGAAAAATTGGCGATGGATGTATGGTATGCAAATCATGTCTCACTGAATACAGATTTGAAGATTATATTTAAAACTATCAAATCGGTACTAAAAAGGGAATCTGTAGAGGTTGCCGGAGTAGAAGCATTAGATACATATAGAAAACGAAAGGGTAAATAACTTTTATATAATATGAAAAAGGCAATAGTTTTAGGTGCTACCGGTCAACTCGGATGTTATAGCGCACTTTCTCTTAGTGAAAATGGCTATGAAGTTATAGCTGTAGGGCGAAGAAATTCGGATGGAGGCTTTTATGCCACAAAAGGAATTGAGTTCATTGGTGGCTTTGATATAGCTAATGAAAAATCATTTGGACTTCTGCCAAACAATTATTTTGATGTTGTAGTGAATATGGCAGGAACTATGCCTGCTCATGCTGATATGAATATGATGCCATATGTTCAGAGTATTGTTGTTGGTACAGTTAATCTTTGCAATTGGATGAAGCAAAATGGCAGTAAGCGAATTGTGTTTAATACGACGCCAAGCGATGTTGCTGAACATTGGGGAACAACAGAACCAATAGATGATGATGCTATCCGTTCATTTCCTAAAAACGGAAATGATCATGCTGTATATGCTATTTGTAAAAGAGCTGCTACTGATATTCTGGAGCACATGAAGATTGCCAATGGTTTTGAGCCTTGTGTATTTAGACATTTTATGGTGTATGGTTGGCATCCGGATGCGTACTACTATCTCGATGGCGAAAAGAAAATGTTGCCATGGAGATATATGATCAGGCGCTGTATAAACGGGCAAGGTATAGATGTTTATGGTGATCCTTCACGTTTGAAAGAGTTGTTATATATAAAGGACTTTGCCGCAGCTGTTGTTAGGGCGGCGGGAACACATATATGTGGTATTTTTAATCTGCCGGGATATAAACCATATTCTTTAGATGAGATGGTTGATGGAATTATGAAGACTTTTGCAACAGAGAGTGCAAAGAAGACACATAAGCCTGAAATGCCAGATACACCACAGATATTATTGTCTGGTAAAAAAAGTTTAGAGGTATTGGGATGGAAACCGCAGTGGACTTGGGAGGCTGCTTGTGATGATATGAAACAGGAACTTCTATCAAATCCTATAGAACTAATGTGGGGACCAATTGAGGAGGCGGATAAAATAAAGAATTGATGTACTTTATATGAACTTTGTACAATTAGACAAAATTGCAAGAAAATATGGTACACCTTACTATTTGATGGATGGTGGCATATTTTTAGCTAATATTGAAGCTTTTCAGGCGGCTTTCAAACCAAGATATAGCAGATTGGTTGTTGGTTATTCATTTAAGACTAATTATGTGCCTGCATTATGTAAGATAGCTAAGGAAGCAGGATGTTATGCCGAGGTTGTTTCTGAAATGGAGTATGTACTGGCAAAACGTATAGGTTTTGAGCATATCATATTTAATGGACCGATAAAAAAAGATTCAGTTCTAATTACAGCTTTAAAAGATAAGGCCATAATAAACCTTGACTCTGCTTATGAATTGGATACAGTGTTGAAATATAAGTCGGAACATCCTGAGGAAGAAGTTTCGGTAGGACTTCGACTTAATATAGATCTGACTGATAAGGATGGAGTATCAAAGCTTCAATGTGGTTTACGTATAGGAAGATTTGGCTTTTCACAGACAATGCTGAAAGGAGTTGTCTCATTATTGCGTGATAATGGCATCAAAATAGTATCGTTACATGGTCACACTTCGTCTTCTGATAGAGCTGTTGTAAACTATAACCTGATAGTGTTACAAATGCTTCAAGTTTGTGAGTGTCTGGAATTAAATGATTTACAATATTTTGATGTTGGTGGTGGCTTCTTTGGTGCGGCAGCTAAAGGGATTGATGTAAGTAACAAGCCAAAGTATGAGAACTATGCCAACTGTATTTTGGGTGCTTGTCTATCAAATGAGTGGTTTAAGCAAGTGCAGCCGACTATTGTGATAGAACCTGGAGTATCTGTGGTAGCGAATGTGTTCAGTTATGTCTCAAAAATCTTTCAGGTGAAAGATATTGCGGGACAAAAGTTCTTGACGACGGATGGAACAGTTTTTGATGTTAAGCCTACACTTCATAGTAACAATTTACCTCATATATTCTATACAAAAGAATGTTGTAATGAAACCTATATTGCTAACCTAGTAGGTTCTACATGTATGGAGAAAGATGTGATTCTTAAGGAGGTGGAGGTTCCGGAAAGAATTGAATATGGTGATTATGTGAAGATTGATGGTGTGGGAGCATACACAATTGTACTTACACCGACTTTCATAAATTTCATATCTCCTATAATAGGTGTCACGGATAATGATGATAAAACCTTTATAGTGCGACGTCGGCAGACAATTGACGATGTTGTAACTTTATATACACTATAGTTTATGAACATACTGTTTACTTGTGCAGGTCGTCGTCGTTACCTGCTAAAATACTTCAAGGAGGTGATTGGAGAGGATGGCAACATTGTTGCTACTGATATGCAGTTAAGTGCTCCCGCACTTACGGTTGCTGATGTTAAGATTCAAGTACCTCGTGTATATGCAGAAGATTATATTCCCAAG
>OMGN01000978.1_pt1 | contig 17278 bp, 13 predicted proteins | sample 1674111 | NCBI WGS metagenome assembly OMGN01 (sample SAMEA103958143, study PRJEB25191) | human gut metagenome | biome: human-associated habitat [ENVO:00009003]; feature: intestine environment [ENVO:2100002]; material: feces | place: Germany | collected 2013/2015
TCTTTTTGTTAACCTTAAATCTAATACTATGAAAAACACATTGCAAATATACGGAGTTTTACGATATCTGCAAATAAATCAGGTAAAACGGGGCGATTTATAACATTGATTAAATAATTAAATCTTTGATTCAATCTTTATTAAGGTTTCAGAGGGCGGTAGAGTGTCTTTTTAATCTGTATTTTGATAAATCAGGTTATTTATTTCAATTGTTTTTTGGGGGGCACGGTGGTTGCTTTGGAGGGCTATGGAATTCATAGATATCCTGTGTGTTGGGGGATTTACCTCTTCCATTAGGTGAATTCCCCTAAATAAGTAGGAATTTTCAATTTCATAAGGAAAATTCATTCTATACTTTTGTGATATCGAAAGATAAATGATAGGATTAATAAAGGAACCATTAAAAATAAAGGAATATGAAAACGAACGCATTTAGATACTTAGGACTGGCTTTAATGGCTGTATTAACGTTGAGTCTGACTTCTTGTGAAGTAGAAATCGATAGTTTTTATGATGATGATAATATCGGTGGTGGTTACTACAATCGTTCTGCTGATTTATGTAGCCGTACATGGGTAAGCTTTTATCGGGATATGGACGGTAACCGTTGCCGTCAGGAACTCGACTTTTATTTGGACCGGACAGGTGTTGATTTTATACGGGTTGAATATCCTAATGGACGTGTGGAAACCTTTGAATATAATTTCCGCTGGAACTGGGAGAATTATGCACAGACTTCCATTCGTATGGATTACGGTCGCAATGATGTATCCTATCTGGATGATGTATATATCGGCGGAAATAGGTTGAGCGGTTATCTGGACGGTCGGAATAACTTCGTGGAATATACAGGTCGGTGAGAGATGCAGCCGGTAGGTGGAAAGGCCGGCAGATGGAAAGAAAATGATTACACAAAAGATAGCAGGTAGAAAGATCCCGGATAACAACAGGTAGAAAGATTACTCAAGGAATAGGTTGAAAAGGTAAAAGGCGATAGGTAGAGGTGACAGGTAAGAAGATTATGGATAACAGATAAATAATTTAAGGGATAACATATAAGATTTCAGGATATTAATAATTTAGAGAAGGGATAGGGCGCGAAATGAAAGCTTAAAAGTTTTGAATGGGACTAAATAGTTTTTATCTTTGCGCCCTATTAGTATGCTTAATTCATGGAGTGGTTATATAATCTGTTTCTCGAACATTCTGCCTTACAGGCTGTTGTGGTACTTTCGCTGATTTCTGCGATTGGACTGGGGCTGGGAAGAGTGCATTTCTGGGGAGTATCCCTGGGGGTCACTTTTGTTTTTTTGCAGGTATCCTTGCCGGACACTTCGGGCTTTCGGTTGATCCACAGATGCTGAATTATGCGGAAAGTTTCGGTCTGGTTATTTTTGTGTATTCTCTCGGACTACAGGTAGGGCCCGGTTTCTTCAGTTCTTTCCGAAAGGGAGGAGTGACGCTGAATATGTTGGCGTTGGCAGTAGTCTTGCTGGGTACTTTGCTGACTGTTGTTGCCAGTTATGCGACAGGCGTGTCGCTTCCTGATATGGTGGGTATCCTTTGCGGAGCCACGACCAATACTCCTGCGTTGGGAGCTGCACAGCAGACATTGAAGCAAATGGGCATAGAAAGCAGTACTCCGGCTTTAGGATGTGCGGTTGCTTATCCGATGGGAGTTGTCGGTGTGATTCTTGCTGTATTGCTGATCCGTAAATTCCTGGTTCATAAGGAAGACTTGGAAATCAAAGAAAAGGACGATGCCAATAAAACTTTTATCGCAGCCTTTCAGGTACATAACCCTGCCATTTTTGATAAAAGCATCAAGGATATAGCCCACATGAGCTATCCGAAGTTTGTCATTTCCCGTTTGTGGCGTGACGGTCATGTCAGTATTCCTACTTCCGATAAGGTGTTGAAGGAAGGCGACCGTCTGCTGGTGATTACAGCAGAGAAGAACGTGATGGCTCTGACGGTACTTTTCGGCGAACAGGAAAACACGGACTGGAATAAGGAAGATATAGACTGGAACGCGATCGACAGCGAATTGATCTCCCAGCGTATTGTCGTAACCCGCCCCGAACTGAATGGAAAGAAGCTTGGCTCATTGAGGCTGAGAAACCATTATGGAATCAATATCAGCCGTGTTTACCGTTCGGGAGTACAACTGCTTGCTACTCCGGAACTGGTTCTCCAGCTGGGTGACCGCCTGACAGTAGTAGGTGAGGCGGCAGCTATTCAGAATGTAGAAAAAGTATTGGGAAATGCGGTGAAAAGTCTGAAAGAACCTAATCTCGTTGTCATATTCATAGGTATCGTACTGGGATTGGCGTTGGGAGCGATTCCGTTCTCTATTCCGGGAATCAGTACCCCTGTGAAGCTAGGCCTGGCAGGTGGACCGATCATCGTAGGTATTCTTTTGGGAACTTTCGGCCCACGAATACACATGATTACTTATACTACCCGCAGCGCGAATCTGATGTTGCGTGCCTTGGGGCTTTCCATGTATCTGGCCTGCCTGGGGTTGGATGCCGGTGCCCATTTCTTCGATACTGTCTTCCGTCCGGAAGGACTGCTCTGGATTGCTCTGGGAGCTGGCCTGACAATTATTCCGACAGTTCTGGTCGGCTTCATCGCCTTTAAGATAATGAAGATAGATTTTGGAAGTGTATCCGGAATGTTGTGTGGCAGTATGGCAAATCCGATGGCCCTGAATTATGCGAACGATACGATACCGGGTGATAATCCCTCCGTCGCTTATGCTACGGTGTATCCGTTGTGTATGTTTCTGCGGGTGATCATAGCGCAGGTGCTGCTGATGTTTTTATTAGGTTGACGGTGAACATTAAGGGCTGGAAATTGTAATAAGTAGATGATAAATCGTTATATTTATAGCGAAAAACGATAAGTCGATAAAAGCATATTGTAAATAGTTAAATTGTACATATAATGACTGCTCAAAGTAATATAACTCCCGAAAGCATAGTTGGCGATCTCCGCTACTTGCAGTTGCTTTCCCGGAGTTTTCCTACTATTGCCGATGCAAGTACGGAAATTATTAATCTGGAGGCTATCCTGAATCTGCCTAAAGGAACGGAGCATTTCTTGACAGACATACACGGTGAATACGAAGCCTTTCAGCATGTGTTGAAGAATGCTTCGGGTGCGGTAAAACGCAAAGTGAACGAGATTTTCGGCAATACCCTGCGTGAGGCGGAGAAGAAAGAACTCTGTACGCTGATCTATTATCCGGAAGAGAAAATTCAGTTGGTAAAGGCCCGTGAGAAGGACTTGGATGACTGGTATCTGATTACTCTGAATCAGTTGGTAAAGGTTTGTCAGAACGTATCTTCCAAATATACCCGCTCCAAAGTCCGCAAATCCCTGCCCTCAGAGTTTTCCTATATCATTCAGGAGTTGCTGCATGAGTCGACTGTCGAGCCCAACAAGCATGCTTATATCAATGTCATTATCAGCACCATTATCTCTACCAGGCGGGCGGATGACTTTATCATAGCCATGTGTAATCTGATTCAGCGGCTGACGATTGATTCTCTTCATATCGTAGGCGATATATACGACCGTGGTCCCGGAGCACACATCATCATGGATACTTTGTGCAATTATCATAACTTCGACATTCAATGGGGCAACCATGATATTCTGTGGATGGGAGCCGCTTCCGGCAATGATAGTTGCATAGCCAATGTGATACGTATGTCCATGCGTTATGGCAATCTGGGTACTCTTGAAGACGGTTATGGAATCAATCTGCTGCCTTTGGCAACTTTCGCCATGGATACTTATGCAGATGATCCGTGTACTATTTTTATGCCGAAGATGAATTTCGCCGACGGCAATTACAATGAGAAGACTTTGCGCCTGATAACACAGATGCATAAGGCGATCACTATCATCCAGTTCAAGCTGGAAGCCGAAATTATAGACCGCCGTCCGGAGTTTGGAATGAGCAACCGGAAGTTGTTGGAAAAGATAGACTTTGAACGCGGAGTTTTTGTGTACGAAGGCAAAGAATATGCGTTGCGTGACACAAATTTCCCGACTGTAGATCCTGCCGATCCTTATCGTCTGACTGAAGAAGAACGGGAACTTGTGGACAAGATTCACTATTCGTTTATGAATAGTGAGAAGCTGAAGAAGCACATGCGCTGTCTGTTTACGTATGGTGGAATGTATCTGGTTTCCAATTCCAATCTTCTCTATCACGCTTCCGTGCCTTTGAATGAAGATGGCAGTTTCAAGCATGTCAAGATACGGGGCAAGGAATATTGGGGACGTAAGTTGCTCGATAAAGCCGATCAACTGATTCGTACCGCATACTTTGATGAAGAAGGAGAGGATGATAAAGAATTTGCTATGGACTACATCTGGTATATGTGGTGCGGTCCGGAAGCTCCGTTGTTTGATAAGGACAAGATGGCGACTTTTGAACGCTATTTTCTGGAAGACAAAGAGATGCAGAAGGAGAAAAAAGGATATTATTACTCTCTTCGCAATCGTGAAGATATCTGTGATAAGATATTGGATGAATTTGGAGCATTGGGACCTCATTCGCATATCATCAACGGTCATGTGCCTGTAAAGACTATTCAGGGGGAACAGCCGATGAAAGCAAATGGCAAACTGTTCGTTATTGACGGAGGTTTCTCTAAAGCCTATCAGCCCGAAACAGGGATTGCGGGATATACTCTTGTTTATCATTCCCACGGTATGCAGTTGGTGCAGCACGAGCCGTTCCAGTCAAGGCAGAAAGCTATTGAGGAAGGATTGGATATCAAATCTACTAACTTTGTGCTGGAATTCAATTCGCAACGGATGATGGTGAAGGATACGGACAAGGGAAAGGAACTTGTGACGCAGATTCAGGATTTGAAGAAGTTGCTTGTTGCCTATCGCATCGGCTTGATTAAAGAGAAAGTGTAAATAAGTATTAAGTAATAAGTATTAGGTATTAACCGTAGCTGCCATTTAGAGACGTATCTGTCTGTCATTCAGAATCCTCATCACTTTAGCAAAGTGAAACAATTCGATAATGACGAGCATAAGTATCTGTCGTTTTGAACTTGTCGAAGGATTTCCTCTTCTGTAGTCATAAAGAAGAGACTCTTCCTCCTTACAGTCGTCTGAATGACAGATAAATATGTCTCTAAATAACAGCTACGGTTAATACTTATTACTTATTAATCAGCCTTAGAAGAGGACAATACCTGCTTCTATGATTGCTCCTTTATCAAAATTACCGGATTTATTGTAATACCGTGTCAGTCCATAACCGCCAGTCGCAAAGATACTGAACTTCTTGCTGAACTGATATTCCAGATTAGCTCGTGCCTGTAATGCATAAAGCCGTCTGGGAATCACTTCATCTTTATTGGAACACGTCTCTATATGCTGATATCCGAGGTCACCACTGATAGACAACCCTTTGTAAACGGGTACCGCCAGTCCGGCACGATAAGACGTACTGATGGAAAACTTATCATTCAGATTCTGATCAAACGATCCTACTCCCAGAATCGTATAAAACAGTTGGTTCTTGAACCGTACTCCTATATTGGCAGCTGTATTATTTCCGCCATATACCATCATCTGTACCCTTGTATCAGGGTTTGCATTCACAAGACCGAGCTGGAATCCCTTCATGTCTTCCCTGTAATAATTGACCAGACCGATCTGAAGGCCATGAGCCTTCGTTGCATAATTGCATAAACCGACCTGCACACCATTCAGACTTTTAGCGGTGATATTGGCGATGCCGGCAATCTGCAAGCCGTTCATGTTTTCGCCTACCACATTCAGGAGCCCGGAAGTCATCATACCGTTGAAGCTCTGCCCTGTGATATTCGACACTCCGGAGAACTGGAATCCCGAAGCCATATTTCCCGTTACATTCATCAGACCGCTTATCATTACTCCCGAATTATTGTCGCCACCGATGCCGGTAAGTCCCGAAATAATGACCCCCTTTGAACCGTCCCCCGTGATATTCACCAGTCCGGCGGCAGAGAGTCCGACCGCATTATCTCCGCTGATATTGCTGACACCCGCTATCTGAACACCGCGCATCGTACCACCGGCAAGATTGGCCAATCCCGTGATCTGCACTCCATTCATATCTCCATGAATGACACTTCCCAAAGCATTGATGCCGACACCGTTGAGACGGTTCAGTGTAGATAGCAGACCGATGTTTACATAAGTCGTCTGAGTGCTGTCATACGGCTGTGTACAGATATCTTTCCAGAAAGAGAGGTTGATGCCCGCACTCTTGTTCTGTGCCGGCAAACAAACGGCAGCCATCAGAACAGCTGCCGTGAATATTGTCTTTATTATCTTCATCTTTATTATAACTCTTTTTTTCAGTTTAGGTTCACAGAGTACATTCCCTTATTTCCGCACTTTTTTTATCCTTTCGCTTCCTGATACAGATAGCGTTTGATACTCTTCTTCGGAGTCTTTTCAAACTCTTCGGGATAAATCTTCATTTTGAGGATCTGGCTGTATGCCGGTAACATGGCATTCAGTGTCACACGGTTTTCTTCCATTACCCGTTCGATATCCTCATTCTTCAGACCGTGTGCAAACGCTTCGTCAAAGTCCGGATAAACCAGTCCGACGAGTTTCTCGTTCTGCTGTACGATGATGCTTTCCGATACATAAGGCAAGTTGTTCAGCTTGTCTTCGATTTCTTCCGGATAGATATTCTGTCCGCTGGCACTCAGCAGCAGGTTTTTGCTGCGTCCCTTGATGGTGATATTGCCTTCGGCGTCCATCAAAGCAAGGTCGCCTGTGTGCAGCCAGCCGTCTTTGTCGATCACGGCTTCTGTCGCTTCTTCGTTCTTGTAGTATCCGAGCATTACGTTAGGGCCTTTGCAGACGATTTCGCCGACGATATTCTCGGGATCGGAAGACAGTACCCGTACATCCATGCGTGGCGCAGCCTTTCCGCACGAACCCGGTTTGAATCTTTTCCAGTCTTCGTAGCAGATGATCGGCCCACATTCTGTCATACCGTAGCCCACGGTGTAGGGGAAGTCTATCATTTTCAGGAATTGCTCTACCTCTTGGTTGAAAGCTGCTCCACCAACGATAATCTCCGCAAAGTTACCGCCAAACGCTTTGATCATTTCTTCGCGTATGGTTGCCTTTATCTTGTCGTTGATGATGGGGACTTTCAGTAAGATTTTCATGGTCGGTGTCTCCAGTTTCGGGAGCACACTCTTCTTGATGATTTTTTCAATGATGAGCGGAACGGCCACGATGAGATTCGGCTTCACTTCTTCGAATGCCTGGAAGATAATCTTCGGACTCGGCATGCGGGTAAGGAAATAAATGTGGCCACCGACGGAGAATTCGTAGAGGAATTCGAAAGCCAGTCCGTACATGTGTGCCATAGGCAGCATAGAGACGATCTTGTCTCCGGCTTTCAGTTCGAGTACTTCGTAAGCGAACTTGGTGTTCGACCAGAGGCTGCGGTAGGGGAGCATGACTCCTTTCGAGTAGCTCGTTGTGCCGGAGGTGTAGTTGATTACTGCCAGCTCTTCGGGCTCGTCTTTATGGTATTCGATGTGTTCCTTGCGGAAGTTCTTCGGATATTTCTTGCCGAACATTTCGTTCAGATGTTCGCGGGCATGTGTCAGCCGTTCGCTGCGCGATACCAATAAGGTGAAGTCGTTCATCATCAGGATACCTTCCAGCAGAGGCATTGCCGATTCGTTCAGGTTTTCCCAGACCATGTCTCCGACAAATAGTAATTTGGCCTCGGAATGGTTGACGATGTTGTGCACATTGTCCGCTTTGAACTCGTGAAGGATGGGGACGATGACTGCTCCATACGTTAGTGTGGCGAGGAAGGTGACTCCCCAATGGGAACTGTTTCGTCCGCACACGGCGATTTTGTCTCCCTTGCGGATTCCGCTTTCTTCGAAGATGATATGGAGTTTTTCGATTTTTCGAGCAACGTCTTTATACTGAAGGGTGGCCCCCTTGTAATCTGTCAGGGCGTCCAGGTCCCAATTGTTCTTGATACTATTCTCAATGTAAGCTATAAAACTCTGTTCCATTGTTTTTTGCACATTTGGTATTAAATTGTGCAAATATAGTAATTAAATTAAGAATGAAGAATTAAGAATGAAGAATTTTTGGAAATGGGGAGTCTTGGAGTAATAAGGAACAAAGATGAGGAAGTTAAGGAGAAGAGGAACGGGGATAAGCGCAAAAGGGGTGTGCCACGCCTTTGGCACAAGTGTGCCGCACCGATGGCATAACCGTGCCAAGCCGGTGGCACAAGCGTTTCCGGCGTGTGGCACGATTGTTTCCGGCGTATGGCACAGTTGTACTCACTGGAAGGCAGGGGAGTTATCAATGCTTGTTAGTGTCGTTCACAATGCATGATATGATGATTCACAATGCATGTTACGGACATTACCAATGCATGATGTGAGTCTGATAGTAGATCTATTTCAAGTACCATTCGTACATTTTCCGTACCCCTTCCTCAATTTCAATTTGGTGGTGCCATCCCAGGGAGTGGAGTTTGGAAGGATCGGTCAGTTTGCGCAGGGTGCCGTCCGGTTTGCTGCTGTCGAAGGTTAGCTTGCCTTGATAACCTACCGTTTCTACGATTCGTTCGGCAAGTTGGCGGATGGTGATTTCCTTTCCGGTTCCGATGTTGATATGGCAGTTGCGGATATCCTTGTCACCTTCCTTATAGGTATCCTTGAAGTCCACATGTTCCATTACGAATACACTGGCGTCGGCCATTTCTTCGCTCCACAAAAATTCGCGCAGGGGAGTGCCGGTGCCCCACAATGTTACTTCCGTGTCACTGATGCCGTACTTGCGAAGGATATTCAGTATGTCCTCTTTCGGGCTGTCGCCGTTGATGCCTTCTACGGGACGTCGGTTCATATCCTTGCGGACAGCTTCCCAATCTCCTTCCTTCAGACAATGCGCAAGGTGAATCTTGCGGATCATGGCAGGCAGAACATGGCTGCGTTCCAAGTCGAAGTTATCATTCGGACCGTACAGATTGGTCGGCATGACAGCGATATAATTCGTGCCGTATTGCAGGTTGAAACTTTCGCACATTTTCAGACCGGCAATTTTGGCGATGGCGTATGGCTCATTCGTATATTCCAGTGGTGAAGTCAGCAGGACTTCCTCTTTCATCGGTTGTCCGGCATCGCGCGGATAGATGCAGGTGCTGCCGAGAAACAGTAACTTCTTGACGTTATGGCGGAAACTTTCACCGATAACGTTCTGCTGTATTTGCAGGTTCTTATAAATAAAGTCGGCACGGTAAATGCTGTTGGCCATGATACCGCCCACAAAAGCAGCGGCCAGAAATACATACTCCGGTTGTTCTTCGTCGAAAAAACGGCGGACAGCCACACCATCCAGCAAATCCAGCTCTTTATGCGTGCGTCCGATCAGGTTGGTATATCCTTTGTCCTGCAAATTCTTCCAGATAGCAGACCCCACCAGTCCGTGATGTCCTGCTACATATATTTTAGCATTCTTTTCCATGATTGAGTAATGATATATATGAACACGGATTACGCTGATTAAAACGATCTTCATTTTAGATGTAAGATGCGCATAATCGGAGTAATCCGTGTCTGATTCGGGTTGTATTAGTGCTTGGTAGCAATCATTCTTCTTACTTTTTCCATGTCATGGCGAACCATGATGCTTACCAGTTCTTCGAACGAGGTTTTGCACGGATTCCATCCCAGCAGTGTTCTGGCTTTGGTCGGGTCTCCTAACAGTTGTTCCACTTCTGCCGGACGGAAATACTTGGGATCAACCTCTACCAATACTTTCCCGGTAGCCACGTCGATACCCTTTTCATCCACACCTTCGCCTTCCCAGCGCAGTTCGATGCCCGCTTCCTTGAATGCCAGTGTGGCAAATTCGCGTACGGTGTGCATTTCTCCGGTGGCTATTACGAAATCTTCCGGCACGTCATGCTGGAGAATCAGCCACATACATTCCACATAATCTTTCGCATACCCCCAGTCGCGACGGGCATCCAGATTACCCAGATATAACTTGTCCTGCTCTCCTTGCGCGATGCGTGCGGCAGCGAGGGATATCTTGCGGGTAACGAACGTTTCGCCACGGCGTTCACTTTCGTGATTGAACAAGATACCGTTAACGGCAAACATACCGTAGCTTTCGCGATAGTTTTTCGTGATCCAGAAACCATATTGCTTGGCTACTCCGTAAGGAGAACGGGGATAGAACGGAGTGGTTTCCTTCTGCGGAACTTCCTGCACCTTGCCGAAAAGTTCGGAGGTGGAAGCCTGATAGATGCGCGTTTTCTTTTCCAGTCCCAAGATGCGTACGGCTTCGAGCATGCGCAGCGTACCGATGGCGTCCGCTTCGGCTGTATATTCGGGCACGTCGAATGAAACCTTTACGTGACTCTGTGCGGCCAGATTGTAGATCTCATCCGGTTGTACCTGCTGTATGATGCGGATCAGTGAACTGGAGTCCGTCATGTCGCCGTAGTGAAGGTTGATGGTACGTTTTTGTTTCATGTCGCGCACCCATTCGTCAAAGTACAAATGTTCGATACGTCCCGTATTGAATGAAGAAGAACGACGGAGAATACCGTGTACTTCGTAACCTTTTTGCAAGAGAAATTCGGCAAGATAAGAACCATCCTGTCCGGTGATGCCTGATATAAGGGCTGTTTTCATATGCTATTAATTCTTTTATTTGAAAATATGGGGACAAATTTCGTTATTTTATGCTGTATATGCAAACCAAGTCCGTTTTATTTTCCCGCTCCTTTTCCCATCACTTTGTCTATGATGAGCGCGATGGCTCCGTCGCCCGTCACGTTGCAGGCGGTTCCGAAGCTGTCCATTGCGATGTATAGCGCAATCATCAGTGCCTGTGCCGATTCGTCGAAGCCCAGCATCGATTGCAGGATACCGAGTGCTGCCATGATGGCTCCTCCCGGAACGCCCGGTGCGGCTACCATCGTGATGCCCAGCATAAAGATGAATCCGGCAAACAGCGGGAAGTCGAACGGCATTCCCTGCATCATCATCAGTGCCAGTGCGCAGGCTACGATTTTCAGTGTGCTGCCCGACAGATGGATAGTGGCGCAGAGCGGAATCACGAACCCCGCAATATCGGCGGATACTCCATTCTTCTTCGTCTGTTCCAGCGTCACCGGAATGGTGGCGGCAGATGATTGTGTGCCTAATGCGGTGAAGTATGCCGGCATCATCTTACCCAATAGCCGGAACGGATTTTTATGGACAAAGATCGCTGCAATGGAATACTGAAAGACGAGCAGGAAAATATGTAACAGAAAGATGACTCCGATAATCTTGATGAATACCATCAGGATGGCATATACTTGTCCGGAATGAGTCATGTTCAGAAAAATGCCGAAGATGTAAAGCGGCAGCAAGGGCAGGATGACGGCGCTGATCATACGCACGATGATTTCCTGAAAATCCCGCGCTACATTTTTCAGCGAATCGCTGTTCAGTGCAGCCAGCCCCAATCCCAGTGTGAAAGCCAGAATCAATGCGGTCATGACATTCATCAGCGGAGGGATGGATACGGAGAAGTAGGGGAGGATACCATGCGCTTCGCTGACCTCTTCGAGCGGTGCGCCCACTTCGATGAGCGAGGGGAAGACGGCCATGCCTGTGAAGTAGGACAGGAAGCCCGAGAAGAGCGTTGCGCCGTAGGCGATAAGGGCGGTGACTAGCAACATCTTTCCCGCACCTTTCCCGATGTCGGCAATGGCTATGGTGACCAGTCCGAGGATGATAAGCGGGATGGAGAAGTTAAGAAATTCGCTGAAAATTCCGTTGAACGTAACGAATATTCGCACCAATGGGGCCGGAAAAATTGTACCGATGGCAATACCCAAGATGATAGCAATAATAATGCGTGGCAGCAGGCCGATCTTAATCTTCTTCATTCTGATATTTATTTGTTTGACTACAAAAATAGTATTTTAATCTAAAATTAGCGAACAAATGTGCTTTTCAAGTGTTTCTTACATAAACAATATTTTAAAATATATAAGATATGGCAAATCAGAATAAAACAGATATCGGGTTGATCGGTCTGGCAGTGATGGGCGAGAACCTTGCCTTGAATATGGAAAGCAAGGGGTGGCACGTCTCTGTTTACAATCGTACCGTCCCCGGAGTGGAAGAAGGAGTAGTAGACCGCTTTATGAATGGTCGGGCTAAAGGTAAAAACATTGAAGGTTTTACAGATATAAAGGCTTTTGTGGAATCAATAGCCACCCCTCGCAAAATTATGATGATGGTACGTGCCGGCAGTCCGGTAGACGAACTGATGGATCAGCTTTTCCCTTTGCTTTCTCCCGGAGATATTTTGATCGACGGTGGTAATTCAAATTACGAAGATACCAATCGCCGTGTAAAATTAGCAGAATCGAAAGGCTTCCTGTTTGTAGGAAGCGGGGTGTCGGGCGGAGAGGAAGGTGCTCTGAACGGTGCTTCCATCATGCCCGGAGGATCGGAGAAAGCATGGTCGGAAGTGAAGCCTGTTTTGCAGAGCATCGCAGCGAAAGCGCCGGACGGAACTCCTTGTTGCCAATGGGTAGGACCAGCCGGATCGGGACATTTTGTGAAGATGATTCACAACGGTATCGAATACGGTGATATGCAGCTGATCGCTGAGGCTTACTGGGTGATGAAGAATCTGATCGATTTGACGAATGAGGAGATGGCGGACGTGTTTGCCCGCTGGAATGAAGGAAAGCTCCGCAGTTATCTGATTGAGATTACTTCTAATATTTTGCGTCATAAGGATAAATCCGGCGGATATCTTATCGATAAGATTCTCGATGCTGCCGGACAGAAAGGGACAGGCAAGTGGTCTGTTATCAACGCGATGGAACTGGGTATGCCGCTGGGGCTGATTGCTACGGCGGTGTTCGAACGCAGTCTCTCGGCACAGAAAGATTTGCGTCATCTTGCTTCCAATCAGTTCATGTGTAAACATACATTGCCTATATATAATAAGGCGGATTTGGTGGAGGAGATCTTTTCTGCACTTTATGCTTCCAAACTTGTTTCATACGCGCAGGGCTTTGCTGTGTTGCAGCGTGCTTCTGATGCTTTCGGGTGGAATCTGGATTTGGCTTCCATTGCCCGTATGTGGCGTGGAGGATGTATCATCCGCAGTATTTTCCTGAACGATATCGCTGCTGCTTTTGAAGCGGCGGATAAGCCGAAGCATTTGTTGCTGACTCCATACTTCCGTGAGGAGATCAAGACTCTGCTTCCCGGATGGAAGAATCTGGTAGCGGAGGCTATGAAGGAGGAATTGCCTGTTCCGGCATTCTCTTCTGCTCTGAATTATTTCTATTCGCTGACTTCTGAAGATCTTCCTGCCAATCTGGTGCAGGCGCAGCGCGATTACTTCGGTGCGCATACGTTTGAACGGAAGGATGAGTTGCGCGGACAGTTCTTTCATGAGAATTGGACGGGACATGGAGGGGATACGAAGTCGGGGACTTATAATGTATAGTGTACTTTTCTTTTGCCTTGATGCAAAAGAAAGGTACCAAAAGAAAAAATCAAGGCTGCACCTGCGGAGCTACTCCTCCGCTTGACGCTCCTTCGGTGAGGCCGGGAGACCGTTCGGATGTTAGTAGTGGGTGATTGTGTGTTAGGCTGGTCGGTTGAGGTGATGGATAGATAAAGGTAAAAAGTTAAAAATACGACGATGGATAAATTTGCAATGATTATTTTTGGTGCTTCGGGCGACTTGACGAAACGCAAGCTAATGCCCGCATTGTACTCTCTGTATCGGGATAAACGGCTGACAGGGAGCTTTACTGTTCTGGGAATTGGGCGGACTGTCTATTCTGATGAAGATTACCGTTCATATATATCGGGAGAGCTGCAGCAGTTTGTAAAGGCTGAAGAGCAGGATTTGGAGATGATGTCTTCTTTTGTTTCTCATCTGCATTATTTGCCGATGGACCCGGCGAAGGTGGAGGGGTATTCTCAATTGCGGGAGCGGTTGGTGGAACTTACGAAGGAGGTTGATCCCGATAATTTGTTGTTCTATCTGGCTACTCCGCCTTCATTGTATGGGGTGGTACCTTTGCATTTGAAGGCTGCCGGGTTGAATACTCCGCATTCCCGTATTATTGTGGAGAAGCCGTTTGGATACGATCTTGAGTCGGCGCGTGAGTTGAATAAGATTTATTCTTCTGTGTTTGCCGAGCATCAGATTTATCGTATCGATCATTTTCTGGGGAAGGAGACGGCACAGAATGTGCTTGCTTTCCGTTTTGCCAATGGTATATTTGAGCCTTTATGGAATCGCAATTATATAGATTATGTGGAGATTACTGCTGTAGAGAATCTGGGCATTGAGCAGCGCGGAGGTTTTTACGAGACGGCGGGAGCCTTGCGGGATATGGTGCAGAATCATCTTATTCAGCTGGTGGCTCTTACAGCTATGGAACCGCCGGCAGTGTTCAACGCAGATAATTTCCGGAATGAGGTAGTGAAGGTTTATGAGTCATTGACTCCGCTTACGGAGACGGACTTGAATGAACATATCGTTCGCGGACAATATACGGCTTCGGGCAATAAGAAAGGTTATCGTGAAGAAAAGGGCGTAGCTCCCGATTCGCGCACGGAGACTTATATTGCGATGAAGCTAGGTATCAGCAACTGGCGTTGGAGTGGAGTACCGTTCTACATCCGCACCGGTAAGCAGATGCCGACGAAGGTGACGGAGATTGTCGTTCACTTCCGCGAGACGCCCCATCAGATGTTCCGCTGTTCCGGTGGCAACTGTCCGAGGGCCAATAAGTTGATCCTTCGTTTGCAACCCAACGAAGGTATTGTGCTGAAGATCGGAATGAAGGTTCCGGGTGCAGGTTTCGAAGTCCGTCAGGTGACGATGGATTTCAGTTACGCACAGTTGGGCGGTGTGCCGAGCGGCGACGCTTATGCCCGTCTGATTGACGACTGCATTCAGGGCGATCCGACCTTGTTTACTCGAAGTGACGCTGTAGAGGCTTCCTGGAATTTCTTTGATCCGGTCTTACGTTATTGGAAAGAGAATCCGGACGCGCCTTTGTACGGTTATCCGGCAGGTACGTGGGGGCCTCTCGAAAGTGAAGCTATGATGCACGAGCATGGGGCAGACTGGACCAACCCGTGTAAGAATTTAACAAATACAGATCAATATTGCGAACTATGAAACTATCTGTTTTCCCGTCGTCTATGGAAACGGCCCGTTCATTGATATTTCACCTGGTGGATATCATGAATGCTGAACCGGATAAAACGTTCAACATAGCGGTGAGTGGCGGCAGTACTCCCGCGCTGATGTTTGATTTATGGGCAAATGAATACGCTGATATCACTCCTTGGGGGCGTATGAAACTATATTGGGTGGATGAACGCTGTGTTCCTCCCGAAGATTCCGATAGTAATTATGGAATGATGCGTTCCCTGCTTTTGGGGATAGTGCCCATTCCTTACGAAAATGTATTCCGCATTCGCGGAGAAGAGAAGCCGGTAAAAGAGGCTGCCCGCTATTCCGAACTTGTCGACCGGCAGGTACCTAAAAAGAATGGCTGGCCCGAATTTGACATTGTGTTGTTGGGAGCCGGAGAAGACGGGCATACTTCCTCTATCTTCCCCGGACAAGAGGCTTTGCTTTCTTCTGACCAGATTTATGTGACCAGCATTCATCCCCGCAACGGACAGAAACGTATTGCAATGACCGGATTTCCGATTCTTACTGCCCGTCTGGTTATTTTTCTGATTACCGGAAAAGCCAAGGCGGAAGTGGTGGAAGAAATCTGTCACTCGGGAGATACGGGGCCGGCAGCTTATATAGCCCACCATGCGGAGAATGTGGAATTGTTTATGGATGCCGGAGCCGCGATGTATGTCCGGAACGGCTGAAAAGAGAAAAAACAACAGAAGAGAGACAATATAAAGACAAAGTAATAATATATAAGGAGAGAGAGTAACATTAGCGAAGAGAGAAGCTCACGGAGTCGAAACCGGGGGCTTCTTGTCTATGTAACCTATGCGGTCTCTTTTTCTTTCATCAAATTATAGAAGAGTAAGAGTATGAATCCATTTCAAAATTCGTTCGGCGGCCATATCCCACAGGATGTAGCCGGAAAACAGGGAGAGAATGTTATATTTATAGTGTATGGCTTGACTGATTCCCCCGATGCTGCTGATAAGGTAAAAGATGTATGTGCCAATTTCCCGGCGATGATCCGTAGTATGCGCAATCGTTTTCCCGACTTGCAATTCAGTTGCACGATGGGATTCGGAGCTGATGCGTGGACACGGCTTTTCCCCGACAAGGGCAAACCGAAAGAGCTGAGTACTTTCTCCGAAATAAAGGGGGAGAAGTATACCGCTGTTTCTACTCCCGGCGATCTGTTGTTCCATATCCGGGCGAAACAGATGGGGCTGTGTTTTGAGTTTGCTTCCATTCTTGACGAAAAGCTCAAAGGAGCCGTGGTGCCTATTGATGAGACTCACGGATTCCGCTATATGGATGGTAAGGCGATTATCGGCTTTGTGGATGGAACGGAGAATCCGGCTGTCGATGAGAACCCGTATCATTTTGCGGTGATTGGCGAGGAGGATGCGGACTTTGCAGGAGGCAGTTATGTGTTTGTGCAGAAGTATATTCATGATATGGTGGCGTGGAATGCGCTTCCGGTAGAACAACAGGAAAAGGTGATCGGTCGCCATAAGTTCAACGATGTGGAGCTGTCGGATGAAGAGAAGCCGGTGAATGCACATAATGCTGTGACTAATATTGGTGATGATTTGAAGATTGTACGTGCCAATATGCCGTTTGCCAATACCTCGAAAGGGGAGTATAGTACCTATTTTATAGGGTATGCAAGTACGTTCAGCACTACTCGCCGGATGCTGGAGAATATGTTTATCGGTAGTCCGGCAGGCAATACCGACCGTTTGCTCGATTTCAGTACAGCGATAACGGGGACGCTTTTCTTTGCGCCATCGTATGATTTGCTGGGTGAATTGGGAGAGTAAAAAGGGCCTGCGAACCGACTTAAAAGGCGGTGCGGGCGAAACAGATAAAAACATAGTGGGGAATTCGGAAAAGATAATGATACTTTCCGAATTTCCCACTACGTTTTTTAAAGACAGAATATTGTTTTTCTTCCTGTTTTATCCCGATCTTAATGAAATAAGGGGTAAAAAGTGAGAGGAGTGAGAGA
>OMGN01001000.1_pt1 | contig 16918 bp, 16 predicted proteins | sample 1674111 | NCBI WGS metagenome assembly OMGN01 (sample SAMEA103958143, study PRJEB25191) | human gut metagenome | biome: human-associated habitat [ENVO:00009003]; feature: intestine environment [ENVO:2100002]; material: feces | place: Germany | collected 2013/2015
ATTTCCATCTAAAATAATCGCAATATGCTGTGGTACGTTCATTTTCTCATCCTCTCTGTCGCAACTTTTTTTAAGAAGAAATGGAGGCCTTAAATAAGCCTCCATGTTCTTAAAAACTTATCTGCGTACAAATAATCTGTAAACAGTTTTTCCACATTACAATCTGACAATTCAGCTCTGCTGTTTTCGATTTAGACTGTCATGATTTCCTTGGACTTTGCCTCTACCATCTTATCAATCTTAGCAACATACTTGTCTGTGATCTTCTGAAGTTCATCTTCAAGATCTTTGATCTCATCTTCAGAAATTTCCGTTCCTTTCAGTTTCTTGAAAGCAACATTTCCATCACGACGAACATTACGTACAGCAACTTTCGCTTCCTCACCTTTTTTCTTAACATCTTTCGCAAGTTCTTTTCTGCGGTCCTCTGTCAGTTCCGGGAATACCAGGCGGATAGATGTTCCATCGTTTGTCGGGTTGATTCCGATATCAGATGTAAGAATTGCTTTCTCAATTGCCTTGAGCATGCTCTTCTCCCACGGCTGGATCTGGATCATACGTGCTTCCGGTACAGATACATTCGCTACCTGCTGGATCGGTGTTGGTGTTCCGTAGTAATCAACTGCCAGCTTATCCAGTACATGTGGATTTGCACGCCCTGCACGGATTGTAGCAAGTTCTCCATCCAGATTGTTAATTGTCTTTGTCATCTTATCATCATAGATTTTGTTTTTTTCATTCATGCTGTAATTCCTCCGCTATTCAAAATAGTTTATACAGTAACTTTTGTTCCTGTGAATTTTCCCTGCATTGTATTCACAATACTATTCTCTTCATTAAGTCCGAATACAAGCATCGGCATCTTATTCTCAAGACAGAGAATGGATGCTGTCAGATCAACTGCTGCAAGTTTCTGATTGATCACTTCTTGAATAGAAATTTCATCATACTTCACTGCCGCCGGATTCACCTTCGGATCACTGTCATAGATACCGTCAATTGCCTTTGCAAGAAGCATTGCATCTGCCTCTATCTCGATTGCACGGAGAACTGCACCTGTATCTGTTGAGAAATATGGATGTCCTGTTCCGCCCGCAAAAAAGATCACCTTTCCTTCTTCCAGTGCTGCAACTGCCGCATCCTTTGAGAACAGAGATGTAAATGCTCCGCATACAAAAGGTGTGAATACTTCTGTCTTCATTCCTACATGACGGAAAATATCTGACACATAGATACAGTTCATAACTGTTGCAAGCATACCGATCTGATCTGCTTTTGTACGGTCAATTGTCTCACTTGTTCTTCCTCTCCAGAAGTTTCCTCCTCCTGTTACGATTGCTACCTGCACACCTTCATCTACAAGCTGTTTTACCTGCTTCGCAACTCCGATACAAGTTGCCTCATCAAATCCAGTCTTCTTCTCGCCTGCAAGAGCTTCTCCGCTCAGCTTTAACAATACTCTTTTCATACCGTATAGCTCCTTTAAATTCTATCTTTCAGTGCCTGTTCTGTCTTTTCACACAAACCATAATCCAAAGTATAATGGCACTAACCTAACCTAGAGTATAACATAAGTTTCCACATTTGTCATGACCGAAGCGTGAAATCCTTATTTTTTTCAAAAAAAAGAACCGATTTCTTTCAGGCAATGTTTCTATACGAAAAATCCTGATTGAATCGATTCTTTTCATGATTATTAAATCCGCCTACATAATAAGCATTGAAAACAGCACTGTAATAATTCCACAGATTCCGATTGCAAGACCACTCATTGCACCCTCGATCTCACCAATTTCAATTGCCTTTGATGTTCCGACCGCATGACTACAGCCACCGATTGCAAGTCCTGCCGCAACAGAATCTTTTACATGAAATACTTTAATTAATGTCGGAGCCAGAATACTTCCGAGAATTCCTGTGAAAATAACAGCAACCACTGTAATCGGCACTACTCCGCCCGCCGGTTCTGAAACACTCACTGCAATAGGTGTAGTCACTGACTTAGGGATCAGTGAAACTGTCATGCTCTGATCCAGTCCAAATAATTTACACATTGCATAGACACTTCCCATAGATGCTACTGACCCTGCTGTACATCCAACCACGATTGGAAGCCAATACTTCTTCAGGATATCAATTTTTGTGTAAATCGCAACCGCAAGACATGCTGTTGCCGGAGCAAGAAACATATTGATCAAAGCTCCACCCACATCATAACTATCGTAAGGAATATCAAAAATCAAAAGGACTCCTACAATTAATACAATCGCAACAATCAGCGGGTTGCAAATCGGTGTCTTTAATTTATTATGCAGCTTTTCTCCTATCCAGAATGCTACCACACTCAACCCTACTCCAAAATAAGGAGATGTCATTAATTCTTTCATGCTTTCTTTCCTCCTTTTTTCTTCTCCATCAATTTCACTGTCAGTGTAACTGCATACGCTGTCACAGCGAAGGTTACAATCGTGGATACAACACAGATTACAAGAAGCTGAAGCACTGTACTTTTTAAAATGTCAAAATAATTAATAATACTTACACCTGCCGGTACAAAAAAGAATGCCATATTTCCTAATAAGAAATCTGCTTTTTCCTGCACATGCTCAATCTTTAAGAACCCGGTCAGCAGACAGAGCAACAATAAAATCATACCGATCACACTCGCCGGGAAAGAAAACGGCAGATAATGTTCGATCACAAGACTGACCCAGCAAACCCCGAATATCACACCAAACTGTTTTAAAATCTTCATTTGTTTTACCTCTTTTTAATATGTAAGCCTACACGTCAAATTCCAGAAACGATTCTTCCGTCAGTTTCTGTCAATCTCATATCAGGAGAACAGTAACAGAAGAACTCTCTCTACACATGACACGCTTTTTAGATTAGCACTGCACGCACTATCCGTCAATGTAATTATTCATGAAATAAACCTGCAATTTTTCATCTTTTTTTGATATATTTCTTCAAATAATCCAAAAGACATTGACATCTTATTGTATATGTTTTATGATACATATGTTTTCGCACTTTAAACAGCTAAAATTTTACAGCACGAATATTAAGGAGGATGATAAAAATGATTATTGTTTTGAAACCTCATACTTCTGAGGAAAATATACATCGTGTCGAAAATCTTGTAAAAAAGCACGGACTTGACACTCATCTGGTTCAGGGAACCGGAATGACGATCATCGGATGTATCGGAGATACAACACTGATCGATTCAAGACAATTTGAAGTTGACACATGTGTTGACAAAGTTATGCATGTACAGGAGCCTTATAAGCTTGCGAATCGCGCATTTCATCCGGAAGACTCTATTATAGATGTTTCCGGTGTTAAGATCGGCGGTGAACATTTAGGACTGATTGCAGGACCTTGTTCTGTAGAATCCTATGAGCAGGTTCTTGAGATTGCTCAAAAAGCAAAAGCATCCGGAGCAAATCTTCTCCGCGGCGGCGCATTCAAGCCAAGAACAAGTCCTTACGCTTTCCAGGGACTCGGACTTGAGGGACTTGATATTCTCTGTGCAGTCAGAGAAGAAGTCGGACTTCCTATTGTCACAGAACTCATGTCTTCCAAGTATCTGGATGTATTCAATGAGAAAGTTGACCTGATCCAGATTGGTGCCCGCAACATGCAGAACTTTGACCTTCTCAAAGAATTAGGACAGGTTGACCGCCCAATCCTGTTAAAGAGAGGACTGAATGCCACATACGAAGAATGGATCATGTCCGCTGAGTATATCATGGCATCCGGTAATGAAAATGTCATTCTCTGTGAACGTGGTATCCGTACTTTTGAGACTTTTACAAGAAACACTCTGGATCTTCAGTGTATCCCTGTTCTTCGCAGCAAGACACATCTTCCAATTGTTATTGACCCAAGTCATGCCGGCGGAAAATGGTGGCTTGTTGAGCCTATGGCAAAGGCTGCTGTTGCTGCAGGTGCTGACGGACTTATGATCGAAGTTCACAACAATCCGGAAGCTGCCCTTTGTGACGGAGCCCAGTCTTTGAAACCTGAGAAATATGATGTTCTGCTTCAGCAAGTTCGTCAAATTGCCGAAGTAGTCGGTAAAAAATTCTAAGGAGATCGTCATGAAATTAACAGTTGATCTTGGACCGAATTCTTATCCGATCCATATTGAAAATGGAATCCTTGCAAAAACCGGAGAACTTGTAAGCGAAGTGTTCTCCGGGAAAAAAATCATGATCGTTTCAGATGATAATGTTTTCCCTCTCTATGGAGAAATTATCACAAAAGCATTGTCTGACTCAGGGTTTGAATGCCACTCTTTTGTTCTGCCTCACGGCGAACCTACTAAGAGTTTTCAGTCTCTTCCTAAGATCTATGAAGCATTATTAAATGCAAAACTAACACGAAGCGACCTGCTCATCGCACTTGGTGGCGGTGTGATCGGTGATCTTGCCGGATTTGTTGCCAGCAGTTATCTGCGTGGAATCAAATTTGTACAGATTCCAACTTCACTTCTTGCGCAAGTCGATTCTTCCGTTGGTGGAAAAGTTGCTGTAGATCTTCCACAGGGAAAAAATCTTGTTGGTGCATTTTATCACCCAAAGGCAGTCATCATTGACCCGGATGTGCTGAATACATTGCCAGATCATTTCATCAGTGATGGAATGGGCGAAGTGATCAAATATGGATGCATCAAAGACAAAGAGCTTTTTGAGCTTTTATGTAGACATACTTCCTTCGATGATTTAAAGCCGAAGCTGACACAGATTATTGCACGCTGCGTTGATATCAAAAGAATCGTTGTCGAAGCCGATCAGTTTGACCTTGGAGAACGTATCCTTCTGAACTTTGGACACACACTTGCGCACACGATTGAACAGCACTTCAATTATGAGCGCGAAAGCCATGGAGAGGCTGTTGGAATCGGTATGTATCAGATTACAAAGATTGCAGAAGAGAAAGGATTAACCACATCCGGATGCGCAGAACAGATCAAAAAGGCATTGGAGATTTATAAACTTCCGGACAACTCTAATTTACCGATTGATGTACTGACTGATGCAATTTCTTTGGATAAAAAGAACCTGAATAATCACTTGAATGTTGTACTTCTTCATGACATTGGAGACAGCTATGTATATCCAACAGATGTCAGCTTCTTTGACGGTGCCGGTATTGTATAACAGAGAATAAAAAAACAGGATCCATCAGTTTTATCTTTCCTGACAGATCCTGTTTTCTATTTTCTGTTAAATTAATCCATAATGCTTCATGGCATATGCAATTCCATCATTTTCCACTGTCTTTGTAACAAACTCAGCATGTGGATCCAATACTGAATCATGTCTGCCCATCGCAATCGCATGCTCCGCATATTCAAACATCGCCAGATCATTACTGCTGTCTCCGAAGACATACGCCCAACTTGCATCCAAGCCATATTTTTCCATAATAAACTGACAGGCGGTTGCTTTGGAAAATCCTTTTTGAATCACTTCATAAGCCTTTCCGCCACGGTCAAGTGCTTCCATGTCATCTCCAAGATATTCACGAAAAGAATCAAAATCACTCTTATCATCTACGTAAACAAACAACTTATCATATTCAAATCTTTCGCTCTCTAAAGACTGTTCGATTCCTATTCCTCTAGATGCAAAATATCTTCTTGTAGATTCTAACCTGTCAAATCGTGATATGTGCCCAGGAAAATAACAATCCTCTTGTCCTTCTGCAATAACACCAAGATTACATTCTTTTGCTTTTCGCAGCAGTTCTATACCTCTCTGCTTCTCAATCGAGCTTTTTAGCAAAACTTCATCATGTTCTGTAAGATATGTCCCACAGCCACACAAATACCCATCAAATTGGAATTTTCTCACCTCTGTCGGAATACTACAGATTGTTCTGCCTGTATTAATAAACAGCAGATGTCCTTCCGCTCGTGCTTTTTCCATTGCCTCAATCGCACTTTGCGGTACCTCTTTTGTCACTTCACTCAACACTGTTCCATCAATATCAAAAAACAAGATTGCTCTTTCCATTTTACTTAATCCTAACTCTTATCTATTCTTAAACATTTCTACTATGTCAACCATCTCCTGAGACGGATTGGAGATCACAGCAGTTTGTATAACTTTACACGGTGCATTATTTTTCACTTCATCAACCGCTGCTGTTACTGCTGATACACTGCCACCTACAAAAACAAGTGCATGTCCACCGCACTTTGTGTCCTGTGTCACATACTCTACTTCTGCAGTCTTTAACATACGGTCAACTACGATCACCGCATTGGATTCTCCTTTTACCTCTACCAGGCCATATGCTCCATATTTCTTCATCTTATTTCCCTTTCTTTTCCTTCTCTGATTTCCTCACAAAACAATACTATTCTCATATGTACAACAGACAATTGAACAAATACCTATTTATTAATTGTCATTGCAATTGCTTTTTCCGTATCCTCAGAAGGTGATGCAATCACCGTATGGGAAACAATCTTCGTCAACGGTCTGGCTACATCCAGTGCTGCTTCCATTGCAGCCTTCACGTCAGAGACACTTCCTCTCATCTTCACGCAGGCTCCTGCCGCAAGACGATTTCTCTCCACACCCTGAATCTTTACTGCTGCTGCTTTTGCTGCCGCATCAAGTGCTACAAAACAGATACACTCACTTTCCAGTTCAAATACGCCGATTGCCTGGTTTCTGTAATCCTCTGCCATATCTTTCTCCTCTTCTTTCTGCTGTTCTGATCTTCCAACAGTTTTGCATATCATATAGCTTTATTATAATACACACCTGGCACTTAATCAACTATAACAGCAACTAAAACTCATCAAAAAGCAACATGAAGAAGTTGATTTTTTGTGGTTTTGTTACTATTTCACAACTTTGTGAACTGATAACAGTCTTGATTCCACATTTATTCAACTTCTTCATGATTCATATCTTTCTTCTATTTTAAAATCTGTCTGTTATTTTGCAGACTCCACATTCACAGCCCCAAGATTCATCTTGCGGAAAACTACAACAAGTACTTTTCCAAGTGCCAGAACGAGAATTGCTGCTGCGATTGCTTCCGGAATACCAGATGCTGTCACAGTTCCCATCACCAGACCGAATACTGCTGTAAGTGCAACTTCTTTTGCCTCGGCATACTGCTGTGCAAACAGGAAATAGATACTTCCCATTACAGTGACAGTATTCACCATTGAACCAACAAATCCCACAATCGGAAGTGCAATAAACTGATTCAGTTTAATCTTTGTAAAAAGTACCCACAGCCATCCTGCTACCACACCGATCAGAATTCTGCATCCAACGGAAATCCAGATTGCTTTCAACGCTCCAGGAATTCCTGTTGTACTTAAAAATGGTGAAAATGCAAAGGATAACAGTGTCGGAGCCATTGTATTACTGACCAGAGAGCATATACCAAAAACTGCTCCAAGAATTGCTCCTGCACCAGGTCCTAACAGAATTGCTCCGAGGATCACCGGAATATGAACTGTTGTTGCCTTAATGATAGGGAGCTGGATCATACCAAGCGGTGTATTGGCCAGTACGATCACGATCGCTGCCATAAGTGCAACACTAACCATCCAACGAGTGTCATGTTTCTTTGTTTTCATTATTCAATTCCTCCTTGTTATCATTCCCAACTTGCGGGATACAATACAATTACCGGATTAGTATATCATTCCTTTGCCTGCTCAACAAGTATAAAAAGAAATACAATTTCATATATTCTATTAACGATTTTCCGAGGTGAACGAATGAAACTCTCTCTTTCCCGGAAATGTATCCATTTTCCCATACACACTTTGAAATCAAAAAAATATTGCATTTTATTTCTTATCTTCTCTTATTTTTCAGGTATTGGAGCTGGATTTCTTAAAGAACAGATTTTCGCTTTTTCTAATGAGTCAACTTCGGCTCGCCCCTCTCCTGTCAACCAGAACTCCGTGACTTCTATTCCCCGGACGATTTCCTGTGCCCTTCCTGATCTCACACTTTCTTCAGAAGGAAACTGGGGGTTAAGTTTTCAGGAAGAAGGCAAAACTCCTGTTGGAAATGCTTCGATCCAGGAACTTGCATCTATGGATGCTTATTACGCACAGGATACGTCTGAAAAAGTTCTGTATCTTACTTTTGATGCCGGTTACGAAAACGGAAATACACCTGCCATCCTTGATGCACTGAAAAAACATCAGGTAAAAGCCACTTTTTTTGTTGTCGGAACCTACATTGACTCTGAGCCTGAACTGATCCGACAGATAATAAAAGAAGGACACACCGTGGGAAACCATACCTGGCATCACCCCGACATGTCCCATATTTCTTCTATAGAAGATTTCCAAAAAGAACTGGAATATGTAGAAACTGCCTATAAAAACGTAACCGGAAAGAATATGACCAAATACTATCGGCCTCCTCAGGGAAAATACAGTGAAGCTAATCTTCAAATGGCAAAAGAACTTGGTTACAAAAGCTTCTTCTGGAGTCTCGCCTATGTAGACTGGTATCAGGATAACCAGCCATCCAAAGAAGAAGCTTTCTCCAAACTCCTCGGAAGGATTCATCCCGGAGCTATCGTTCTGCTCCACAGCACATCTTCCACTAATGCTGAAATCCTGGATGAACTACTGACCAGATGGGAAGAGATGGGATACCATGTACAGCCCCTTGAAAATATCATTTCCACTTCATCTGCCACCGTCCAGCAACACACATAACTATAAATTTTCAACCGCTGCTTTCTCGATTGCAAGACCCTTAGCATATGTTTCCATAAATTTCTCGTATCCTTCCACATCTTCCGCAACCGGATCCATTCCTGTTCCCTTTGCATCGCGGAATATTTTATTCTCAAGATACTCTGTCAGAGATTCCTTTTCCTCTTTCTTAACAAGGTAATCTGCAAGCAGTGCGATTCCCCATGCACCACCTTCACCTGCTGTCTCCATAACATAAACCGGTGTATCGATTGCTCCTGCAAGAATTCTCTGTCCAACACCTTTTGTCTTAAACAATCCGCCATGTCCCATCATTCGATCCAATGCAACATGTTCTTTTTTCAGAAGGATATTCATTCCTGTCTTCAATGCTCCAAGAGAAGTATAAAGATGTACTCTCATAAAGTTTGCAAGATTAAATTTGCTGTCAGGTTTACGAACGAATAACGGTCTTCCTTCGTTAAATCCTGTAATATGCTCTCCTGAGAAATAGTTGTAAGCCAGAAGTCCGCCACAATCGGAATCTCCTTCTAATGCTTTGTTATAAAGTGTTCCAAAAATCTGGTTCATATCTGCTGTCATTCCCATACTCTCTGCAAATTCACGGAACAGGTTCACCCATGCATTCAGATCTGATGTACAGTTATTACAGTGTACCATTGCTACAAGATCTCCGGCCGGAGTTGTTACAAGGTCAATTTCTTCGTAAGGCTTTGTCAAGTCTTTCTCAAGTACTGCCATTGCAAATACACTTGTTCCGGCAGATACATTTCCTGTGCGGACAGCAACGCTGTTTGTTGCAACCATTCCTGTTCCAGCATCTCCTTCCGGAGGACACATTGGAATTTGGGACTGAAGTGTTCCTGTAGGATCAAGCAGTTTTGCGCCTTCTTCTGTCAATACACCTGCGTCTTCTCCGGCAACAAGAACTTCCGGAAGGATTTCACGGATCTTCCATGGGAAATTCTTCTCTGCTGTAAGTTCATCAAACTGATCCATCATCTTCTCATTAAATTTCTTAGTAGCTATGTCGATTGGGAACATTCCTGCTGCATCACCATTTCCGAGCACCTTCTTGCCGGTCAATTTCCAATGGATATATCCTGCAAGTGTTGTAATATAACGAACATCTTTTACATGTTCTTCACCATTTAATATTGCCTGGTACAGATGAGCAATACTCCAACGCTGCGGAATATGATAAGAGAAGAGCTCTGTCAGTTTTTCAGAAGCTTCTTCTGTGATCGTATTTCTCCAGGTACGGAACGGAACAAGTAATTCATCATTCTCATCAAACGCAAGATATCCATGCATCATTGCGCTGACTCCGAGTGCTGCAAATTTTGTAAGCTTCACATCATATTTTGCTTCTACATCTTTCACAAGATCCTGGTAACATCCCTGAAGACCATTCTGGATTTTCTCCATGCTGTATGTCCAGACATTGTCTACAAGCTGATTCTCCCAGTCATAACTTCCGGATGCGATCGGACTTTTATCCTCATCAATTAAAACTGCTTTGATTCTTGTAGAACCAAACTCAATTCCAAGCACCGCTTTTCCGTCTTCGATTGTTTTCTTAATCTCTTCTTTTCCTCTCATATTTTTGCCCTCCTGTAAAAAATGCGGCGTCTAACTCCTTTTAATAAGTCATCGCCGCATCCGATTCATATAACACATTGCTTCCGTTTTTTCACAGCAGATTTTGCCGCAAAATGTCACGCAACATGTATTTATAACATATGTTTTCTAAGCTCTTCTCCGCTCTTTGCGCTTAAGTATGCAGGTGCAATATCAAATACTGTCTTGCATCCGCTCTGTCCTTCACTTGCCAGTCTGTAAGCTGCTCTTGCATAAGCGATCAGTACAGATGATGTAAATTCCGGATTGGAATCCAGTTTCAGACTATATTCGATCAGGTGCTTATTCTCACCATCCCATCCTGTCTTTCCGCTGCGGAGTACAAATCCACCGTGCGGAATTCCGCTGTGGTTTGCTTTCAATTCTTCTTCACTGATAAAGTGTACTATTGTATCATAATCTGAGAAGTAGTTCGGCATTGTCTTAATCTCTTCTTCTACCTTCGCCGCATCTGCTCCTTCTTCCAGTACAACGAAACACTCTCTTGTATGTTTCTGTCTTGTTGTAAGTTCCGGATTCTCTCCGTTTCTTACTGCCTCCAGTGCAGCCTCTACCGGAATTGTGTACTGCTTTCCGTCTTTGACACCTTCAACTCTGCGGATTGCATCAGAATGTCCCTGGCTTACACCTTTGCCCCAGAATGTGTAATCATTTCCATCCGGAAGAATCGCATTCGCATACAGTCTGTTCAGTGAGAACATTCCCGGATCCCAGCCTACGGAGATGATTCCTACATGTCCGCCTTCTTTTGCGGCTGCATCTACATTTGCAAAATGCTCCGGGATTCTTGCATGTGTATCAAAACTATCGATTACATTGAACATCTTTGCGTAAACAGGTGTCTGTTTTGGAAGGTCTGTTGCGCTTCCTCCGCAAATTATCATAACGTCAATCTTATCTTTCCAGTCTTCTACGTCTGCTACATTACAAACTGTCGCAGTCTCTGTCAGAATCTTGACATCTTCCGGATTTCTTCTTGTGAACACTGCCACAAGCTCCATATCATCATTCTGCTTTACTGCGCACTCAACGCCTCTTCCAAGATTACCATAACCTAAAATACCAATTTTAATACTCATACTTAAACTCCTTTTTGCTCCGCAGATCCGTCTGCTTTGCATTTTCTTAACGGACAGATTTACGGAGACTTTTTTTCTAATTAGATATTATACCTTTTCGTTTTCTTCATTTCAATGATTTTTCGATGAATTTTTAAGTATTGAAGGTTATCCTCTTAATGATTTTTTATTTTCTAAATGCAAGTTCATTCCATCTGAGTTCATTTTTCAGATTACGGATTGTTGTATCTTTATCAATATATACAGCTTCGATTCCCATCATTGCTGCCCAGTCACCCATCTGTTCTGCAGTGATATCATAAGAGAATGCGGTATGATGTGCTCCACCTGCTAAAATCCATGCTTCTGCACCTGTAGCTAAATCTGGTTTTGGTGTCCAGAATGCAGTTGCAACCGGAAGTTTCGGCATTGGTTTTTCTGTTTTCTTACAATCAACTGTATTGATGATCAGACGGAAACGGTCTCCAAGATCGATCAGTGATGTTGCGATACCTTTTCCTTCTTTTGATGTAAATACAAGTCTTGCAGGATCTTCTCTGTCTCCCATAGAAAGTGGATTTACCTTGATACTGATCGGACCATCTGCGATAGATGGGCAGATCTCAAGCATATGAGCCTGAAGGATTCCTTCTTTTCCAGGCACAAAATTATATGTATAATCTTCCAGCATCGATGTTCCTTTTGCATCTTTCATGCCTTCTGTCATGATCTTCATGATACGAACCATAGCTGCTGTCTTCCAGTCTCCTTCAGCTCCAAATCCATATCCCTTCTGCATCAGACGCTGGATCGCAAGTCCAGGAAGCTGTTTGAGTGCACCGAGATCTCCAAAATGTGTAACGATTGCCTGATAGTTTTTCTCCTCAAGGAAACGCTCGAATCCAAGCTCAATCTGTGCCTGAACAGCAACATGTTTTCTGAACTCTTCCGGATCTCTTCCTTCAAGAAGGATCTCATATTTGTCATAATACTCTTCTACTAATATATTTACATCTGCTGCGCTTACAGCATCTACAGACTCTGCGATTTCATTTACCGGATAAGCATCTACTTCCCATCCGAATTTAATCTGTGCTTCTACTTTGTCACCTTCAGTAACAGCAACATTTCTCATGTTGTCTGCAACTCTCATGACACGTACATGGCTGCTTTCGATCACACCAACTGCTGTACGCATCCAGGAAGCGATCTTCTCCTGGACCTTCTCGTCTGACCAGTGTCCAACAACAACTTTTCTCTCGATTCCAAGTCTTGTGAAAATGTGTCCGAACTCACGTCCACCATGTGCTGACTGGTTCTCATTCATGAAATCCATATCGATCGTGTCATATGGGATCTCCATATTGAACTGTGTATGAAGGTGAAGCAGTGGTTTTCTGAACTCCTGAAGTCCAAGAATCCATGATTTTGCAGGTGAGAACGTATGCATCCATGTAATGACACCGGCACATTCATCATCAATATTAGCTTCATTAAAAGTCTTACGGATCAGTTCGTTTGTGATCAATGTTGGTTTCCATACAACTTCATATGGAAGAACTCCAGACTCATTGAGCTTCTCTACAATAATTTTGGCATGCTCTGCTACATGCGCCAGACATTCATCTCCGTAAAGATCCTGTGAACCTGTGCAAAACCAGAATTTGTACTCTTTCTTCTTTAACATTTTTGTGTCCTCCTTGTAATAAAATGTTTATAGTTATTTTTTATTTATCACTTAATTTGTTACTGTGTTATACTTGACAGTTCTTATTTTTCTGTATTCTGTCCGTAATAGGCATTTGCACCGTGTTTTCTATAGTAATGCTTATCCTGAAGTTCCTGCGGAGCCGGTTTTACCTGCGGATTGATCATCTCACATCTTGCTGCCATCTTTGCAACTTCTTCTGCAACAACTGCATTGTGAACTGCTTCGTGTGCATCTTTCCCCCATGTAAATACACCATGATTCTTACAAAGAACTGCCGGAACTGCAATATAATCTTTCTTCTTAGCTTCAAACTCATCTGCAATCAGAACTCCTGTGTTCTTCTCATATGCTTCCTCAATCTCTTCTTTCGTCAGATTACGCACACATGGGATTTCTCCATAGATGTAATCTGCATGTGTTGTTCCGTAACATGGAATATCTCTTCCTGCCTGTGCCCAGCTTGTTGCCCATGCAGAATGTGTATGTACAACACCACCGATTTTTGGAAAACGATTATAAAGAACAACATGTGTCGGTGTATCGGAAGATGGATTGTAACGTCCCTCTACTTTATTTCCGTTCAGATCAACAACTACCATATCTTCAGGAGTCAGCTTATCATATTCAACTCCACTTGGTTTAATAACAAAAAGTCCGCTTTCTCGATCGATTCCACTTACATTTCCCCATGTAAATGTAACCAGATCGTATTTTGGAAGCAGCATATTTGCCTCATACACTTCTTTTTTTAACTGTTCTAACATTGTTCTTCTCCTTTCGTCTGCTGTCTACATGACTTCATTATATAATTTCACAGAATTTCGCATCACAAGTTCCGGTGCAAATTCCGCTGAGTACATTTCCATATTTTTATCAATCTTATCCAATATAATCTGTGCCGCACATTTTCCAATCTCATTCGCCGGATTATTCACCGATGTGATCGGTACTTCACAAAATCTTGCAAGACTGGAATTGTCGATTCCAATAACGGAAATCTGATCTGGGACTTTGATTTCCGCACTTTGCAATACCTTGACCAGTTTACTTGCAATCTCATCATTGTAACAGACACAGGCTGTACATCCGTTTAACCGCTTTAAAATCCTTTCACTTACCAACTCCATCTCACGGATATCTTCTGAATCAATCCATAAAATCTGCCGATTCTTGATTTTATGTGAATGCTCCATGAGTGCCTTTGTATATCCTGCATATCGCATTCTTCCCTGCCCGTCATCCGCCTTGAAGATTCCGGCGATTCTTGTATGTCCACATTCTAAAAGATGTTTTGTTGCAAGATATCCAGCTTTCTCATCATCCAGACTGACATGTGGAATTGTGAGATTCTCATAGAAACTATTCACAAACACAACCGGTATTCCTGATTTTTGTAATTTCTGATATAAATCTAAATTCGGATTCGGAAGCCCACTTTTTACAGGCTCTGCGATCAAACCATCAATTCTTCTTGTTCTTAAAAATTCTTCCAGATGCATCCGCTCCTTTGCTACAGAATTGTCTGTCATTGCAATTTGAAGTATTCCGCCTGCCTGTGTTACCTTTTTTTCAATTTCCCGGATAATAACAGGAAAAATATAGGTATCGATATACGTCAGCATTACTGCGATTCGTTTTTCTTCATGATCTGCTCTTCTTTCTGTATTTCCAAGAAGCATTCCCGCATCTTCACATATATAAGAGCCACTTCCGCGTCTGCTTTCCACAATATTCTCTTTTACTAATTCTTCCAATGCCCGTCGTACCGTCTGACGACTGACCTGGAATTGTTCAGATAGTTCCTGTTCCGAAGGAAGCTTCTCCCCGGAAACCATTCTTCCCGACCTGACTTCCTCCTGAATCCAGGTTACGATTTTTTCAAATTTTTTCATTCGCCCGTGACCTCTCCATACAATTAACCATAATTACCGTTATCACTTACAGTGTTCTGATTATCATTGCTCTGATCAGTACTTTTTCTTCATGTACTTAATATACAACAATACATGTTACAATACAATTCGCAGTATACCCAATCTTTTTCTTCTGTTTTTTATGTAATAATATATAAAAATAAGAAGTTGTATTGTTTTTCTATTTATTTTTCAATACAGCTTCTTATGATTTTAAACCTGATTTAAATTTTTTCTCCTTTTGCTTCAAATTTTCCTCTTGCATTTTTCACTTTTTCGGTTCATAATAGCATCAGACAAAGAACTAAATATTGTCAAAGGGGAGCTGGTCAGAACCGGCTGAGAGGAGACGTGTTACCGTTTCGACCCATTTAAACCTGATTTGGATAATGCCAACGGAGGGAATTGATACCATGTAATGATTGAAATGCCCTTGCATCTCTTTTTACTTCGGACAGCTGGTAGGATCTTCACTCAGGTGAGGATCCTTTTTTTACATTTGAAAGGAGACTCAAGTTATGAAACAGACAACAAACACAAAAAAACTGGCACTTGCAGGTGTTCTCACCGCTCTTGCCATCGTTGGAAGCTTTTTAAGCTTTCCTGTAGCCGGAAGTAAATGTGCACCGGTTCAACATATGGTAAATATCTTTGCAGCCGTACTTCTTGGTCCCGGCTGGGGCGTTGGAATTGCATTCTGTGCAAGCCTTCTGCGCAATATACTTGGAATCGGAAGTCTGATGGCTTTCCCGGGTAGTATGATCGGAGCTCTCTGCTGTGGACTTGTTTACAAGAAATGTAAGAATTTAAGCCTTACTTGTCTTGCAGAAGCACTTGGAACAGGTATTCTCGGAGGAATTGCTGCTTATCCGGTTGCTTTATTCCTTATGGGAGCAGCACCGGCAGGATTATTTATCTATGTGATCCCATTCCTGATCTCAACAGTAGCCGGAAGTATCCTGGCATTCCTGCTGATTTCAGTATTCCAGAAAAGTGGAGTAATGGCACAGCTTTTTCCGACTTCTTAATCCGTAACTGCAAAATTTCCGAACAGTTACATGCGATACATTGGGGACACCACCTTGTACCGCACAAGAAAATGCAGAATCAATCTGTAATCACCGGAGTATTATGTTAACAACTCCTTTATCTTGTAGTTATTAACATTTCTCCGTGAAGGCGTCAGCATAATCTTATATTCGCTGGTAGTGTAGCTAAACAGTTACGTTCCTTTCCGCATCTATTCATATGCATGGAACCGTAGCTTTTCTCGTGTACGCTGTCCGTGTTTTGCTGACGTCAAAATTATATAATTCACATATACGAATGGAGGCAAAACAACATGAGAAACTACACAACCCAGATGGATGCAGCTCGTAAGGGGATTCTCACCCCGGAAATCAAAACAGTTGCTGAAAAAGAGCATATGGACACTGACAAACTGATGAAGCTTGTCGCTGAAGGAAAGGTTGCAATCTGTGCTAACAAGAATCATAAAGTCCTGAACCCGGAAGGTGTCGGAAGCATGCTCCGCACAAAGATCAATGTCAATCTCGGCATTTCGGGTGACTGCAAGGACTACGAGATGGAGTTGCGCAAGGTGCGCATGGCCGTTGACATGGGCGCGGAGTCCATCATGGATCTATCCAACTACGGCAAGACCAACACCTTCCGCAAGCAGCTGATCGACATGTCGCCGGCGATGATCGGCACCGTGCCGATGTACGACGCGATCGGGTATCTGGAAAAGGACCTGCTCGAGATCACAGCGCAGGATTTCCTCAAGGTCGTTGAGGCGCACGCCAGGGAGGGCGTGGACTTCATGACCATTCATGCGGGTATCAACCGCCGTGCGGTTGAAGCCTTCATGCGC
>OMGN01001033.1_pt1 | contig 16512 bp, 14 predicted proteins | sample 1674111 | NCBI WGS metagenome assembly OMGN01 (sample SAMEA103958143, study PRJEB25191) | human gut metagenome | biome: human-associated habitat [ENVO:00009003]; feature: intestine environment [ENVO:2100002]; material: feces | place: Germany | collected 2013/2015
CTTATAGCCGTATTCGTTTTGAGATTCAAAATTCCGCAACGATGACCTTAGTTCATTTGGATTCGAGAATGGCTGTTGCGGCCAGTCCTCGTACATCGCTGAAAACCGATGAAACCCTCAATCCGGCAGCATTAAGCAACTTCTGTTAGACATTGGTTAGATTGGCTGTCGTTTTCTTTAACGTTTGATAGCGTCGGGCGATGAGCCTCATTTCCCGAAAAATGCGGGGAGGCACAAAGGAAGCTTTGATGATCCCCATACGGGTAATCTGGGCAAGCCTGACCGCATCTTCTCTGTCGGTTTTTCGGCCGATGATGCCTTTGACGTCACGTGCATTAACCAACATCAACTCTTGAGTTGTAAATCCAACGTCCTCAAGTGCTTCATAAGGACTGCGCCAAAGAACCCCCGTTGACTCCATCAGGATGATTTCCGGCTTGAGCTCAAGACACCAAGCAGCAAATTCGTTGAGCTCTGAACGTAGAGTACCGAATTCGGCATGTTGTTCTTTGAGAATGGGTTGATGAGTCAGAGGATCAACCCCATCAGAAGACTGATAGCAGCAGACCAACTGCTTGGTGTGGACATCGACACCAATGGCAGAGCCATAGGTGGCTCGAACACAATGTTGTGCTGTGGTTTTGGTTGAAGGGCCAATTCCTTGCACTGAACATTTAGACTTAACCATGGATCCTCCTTGTCAATATTGAAAAGTGGATCTCAGGTGAGCCTTGTGCAGGCAAGCTACCCAACCCTTAAAAGAGAATGCAGACACTAGCAATATCGCTCATGCTCATTTTTTCATTCGCCTAGCTTCCTACGAAGCAGAGCAATACGGGGTGCGAATAAGGTCAGCTGCAATTTTTCGCCGGTGATGAGTACACCAAAAAAAGTGAACGCAGTCTGAGAGCGCCGGCGCAAGGCTCCCTGCCTCTTACATGATAGTGGGTGAAGAAGCCTGCGCCTCCATGATTATTTTTCCGCCTTGAGATGCTAAAAAGAATCGAGTTGCTTCATCGAATTCTGGAGGAACCGAAATATTCCATTTAACGTTTACTGTGCGAACGCCCGATTGCGTCATTGTTGTCTCCAACTAAAGATAGATATGCGCCTATGCATCTAGCATTATGGGCGCAAAGACTCTGATTCGATGGCGTTTTCAAGTTTGTGTGTCACTGGTGGTTTTGCTTGATATAAAAGACAGCTTGATAAGACAAAAGGCTACACCCCCTTAGTATTTGCCATTTTCAAAGACGTTGACTTTGGTGCTGTCGTCAACAGCGGCAGTGGCGGGACGTGTCATTCTGCACGCCTTTCCTTCGAATTTCGTGTAAATGTACACGGAAGTCGAAGGAAATCCGTGAATCATGAAACTTAATGTTCCTCTGGCCCTGGTTGACTGGTTGCCGAAATTTATAGAACTGGCTCTGTAGCGCTTGGCGTCAGACTGACGATATAAGGCCGATCGTGCGTACGTCTAAAAAATCAGGTAAACGCTCGATTCTAGGAGTGGAGGAATCGAGCGTTTTCGCAACGAGTTGATTGTTACAGCTTGCCGGAAGATCGGTTGTCTCAATTGTGATTAGCGTTCTATTGAGAAGCGGTTGCCATTTGTTCGGAGGTAACCGGCTTCTCAAAAAGATCGCGTCTTAGGTGTTGAAATCTCAAGTGAATTCACGCAGGCGGGAATTCAGGAATCGTTCAATTGAAGGTCTCGGCAATCGGCTCGGCGTATAGACGAATCAGTCCGTGAACTTCGCTACCTTCTTTCACGCCTTCGGGGATTTGAGACGGTGTACCGTAGAGATACGTGCGGATCTCTTCGTCCTCCCAACGATGCAGAATCACTTCAAGCCGCACGACGTCGCGACCGCAAAGCTTGGTTTGCTTGACGGATAGAACGGGACTGGCGAGCTCAAAGATCGTTGAGTAATCTTTCGGAAAGAGCATTTGCATGCCTGTCGTCGAAATCTCAACGGGGGCAAAGTCACTCGGGGTCTTTCCGGGGTTTTCTTCGAGAAATCTTTCGAGTTCCATTTCGAAGAAAGGCCCTTCCTTGATGATGATGGGAGTGGGTTCGCGAATCGCTAACTCCTCCACAGAAGCGCTCAAACGGAAATACCGCTTTGTACCGGGTGTCAAGAGATGACTCACCAGGTCGAACCCGGGAACCACTGCCGTGATTGAGGTTTGACCGATCGACAGGGCGACTTCGCCTCCGACGAGCATCTCCCAGCGGCAGGTTCCTCGTACTTCCGCTTCTACGGCCAATCCGGGGAATCTTGGCACAAAGTAGATCAACGTCCAGGATTTGTCACCGGGGGCCAGAGCTAAAGTGCCGCTCAGCGACGGTTCATCAGGAACAACAGGACTCTCGATCGTGACAAATTTGACGGCATCGATCGTGCGATTTGTGTCCTCCTTGATAGTACCCGGGGCGAGAGCTTCTTCAACGAACTTTTGGTAGCCGCCGTCTTTTTCGGCGATTGCCTCGAGTAGACCGCTTGGGTTCTCGTCATGATTGTCCGGGAAACAATCCGCGTCTCCTGTGAATTCATATTTCGACGCAATCGGCTTCTTTTCTTCAGACTTCTTTCCGATGGGACGAAGCTCCGGCTTGTCCGGATCAAGGAATCGCATAAAGTCCGGCGTTTCGAACACGGTTTCAAAATCCGCCGTTCGTGTTTCGATACGCAGGCGGGCAAACGTGGCGCTTTCAGTATTCCATTCCGGAATGATCCAGTGACGGAAGCGGTTTTCCTCATTATCGCGGCAGAGGAGAGCCGGAAAAATTTGGTCAGTATTTAAATCACGAACCCGGGCGTAGTTCATACTGAATTTGTATGCGTAGGGACGAAGTGCATTGATCACCGCTTCAATTCCCAAGGCAGTCGGCTTGCCATCAATGATGAGCTCGGATTCACGACGTAGTCTCTCGGAAATGAGCTTGATACATTCCATTGAGGCCAGATTGCGCAGATAGGTGCATGCGTGCTCGGCATCCCAAATGGCGCCGGAAGCATATCGGCCTGCTCTGGCATCGGCAAACAAAGTGCCTTCGGCGTACAGGATGATATCCGTGGAATCCAGAAGCTCACGGCTTGAATCCGACAGAAGGGATTCGCGTGCCAAGACGCTGACATTTCCGAAAGATGTTCGGCAAATGAAGAGATGAAGGGGCTCGGAGACAATCTCGCCGGTCGGATCAGGGAAACGAATCGGCTCAATGGTGCGGCTCTCAATGATTTCACCTTCAAACCGTACCTTTAGCTTCGTTTCCTTGGGCGCATCTTCTCCGAGGAGATCGTTGAGCGCAAGTAACCCATGGGCGGCATGTACCGTGGCTGTCTGATCATCGAATGATGATGCGCGATGAACTCTGGCGTTTTCAGCCGCTACAAACACTGTGTAGCGTGTCTCTTCCTCTCGCATAAAAAGGCTTCTTGAAAGCCAGGGATGTACCGGTTGGACAGGCAGCGCACGGCCGTACTCTCGCTCAGAGGTAAGCGGACGCATCGAAAGCATTCCGGGGGCGTGGTAAGACTCAAGCTTGAAGAATCTCCAAGGTATGAGAGGCATTTCCGTTGGGATGTCAAAGCTCAAAGCCATTTCACTCAACTGAATGCGAGTCGCGTTTCCATCCTCGTCCCACCGATCGGGAAAAGTTTGCCGACTCAGCATGATCCCGTTTGCAAATCTGGTTTCACGGCTCGTTCCCCAGTACATGGGGATGATTTCCGAAGAGTTCTCCGCTGCCTGTTCGAGTACTTCATCGCTTACGGATTCCAAGCCGAAAAGTTCCTTGAATTTGATCGTCATGCTTGCCTCCTTTACGGGCGATTTCAATCTGGTTTTGACCATTATCGCCGGTGATGCGTCAAATTCCGTCGCAAGCGCGCAGACGATACGAAATACTCAACAAGCGTTCTTAACTTTTGATCGGAAAATACTTCCAGAGGCACTGCGGCACCAGATGCCAGAAGAAAACGAGTAGCTTGTACTTCCAGTCAATGACTAGGACGCGCTTTTTCGTTTCGATGCCTTTGACAATGGAGGAGGCGACATCCTTGACGTTCATTTTGAACGGGTAGCTTTTGCCGTCGGCGAGCAGATCCGTATCCACAAACCCTGGGCGCACATCGGTGAAGGCCATGGGGCATTTCCGCATCACGGACAATTGTTCCAGAGCGTCGAGATACGTGTTCTGAAACGCCTTTGAAGCCGAGTAGGCGCAGGCGGCTCCGAGGCCTTTGGTGCCGGCAATGGAACTGATGATGCACAGATGTCCGCCGCCTTTACCGAGGAAGTAGGAGAAGGCACAGTCCACGAGCCTCACGAAACCGTCGACATTGGTTGCGACAATGTTGAGTTCAGCGTCCGGATTGAGTTCGATGTTCTGGCATCCGACGCCTGAGCAATGGATGTACAGATCCATTCCACCAAGATCGGCAATCAAAGCGAGCAGGTCGCTGGCGGCTTCGTCAGAGCGCACGTCAATGCGGCGTGTATGGATTCGTTGCGGTGCCTGGGCTTTGATTTCTTCGAGAAGCTCAGTTCGTCTTCCTGCAATGCCGAGTTCCCAGCCTTTGGCGAGCAGCTGCAGTGCCACTTCCTTGCCGATTCCGGATGTTGCGCCGACGATGATTGCCTTAGGCATGCTGTTTTTACTCCTAAAATCTGTTTCGATCCGTAGCGTTTGTTGCCGCAGAGTATAGTTCTCAAGAGCGTAGCAAAGCGCGCTGGAGGTCAGTTATGGACTGGTTAATGCCGCTTCTCACGGATACGGATTCAATCGGCCACATCCTGTTGGTTTACTCGGTGGTCATCGCGGTGGGCATGGCGTTAGGCCGTATCAAGGTGTTTGGCATCTCACTTGGCGTCACATTCGTTCTTTTTGTTGCCCTGGCCGTGAGCTATGCCGGCATCACCGTCAACGGGACGGTTCTCAACTTCCTCCGAGATTTCGGGCTCATCCTCTTTGTGTTCTTCATCGGTCTGCAGGTCGGGCCATCCTTCTTTTCGTCCTTCAAAAGCGGCGGCTTGCAGCTCAATTTGCTCACCCTGTTGGCGGTGGGCTTAAGCATTCTTCTGACGATTGCGCTCTTTCTGGTTTTGCAAGGTACCGTGACGCTTCCTCAGATTCTGGGCGTGCATTACGGTGCCGTCACCAACACGCCGGGCCTCGGTGCAACGCAGGAAGCGCTGGATATGTTGGGCTACAAAGGCGAGAACATCGCCATTGCCTATGCCTGCGCTTATCCGTTGGGTGTGGTTGGCATCATCACGTCGGCAGTAATTTTGAGAAAGATGTTTCGTATCAATCTCAAGGAGGAAGATCGACATTGGGACGAAGAGGCGAGCGCCAACAGCGACGCACCCATCTTCTTTCATGTGTCAGTCACTAACGCCGGCATCAACGGTCAGACGATGCGCAACATCCGGGACTTCATCGGACGAGCTTTCATCTGCTCGCGCGTTCTGCACGACGGCGTGATCACGAGTCCGAGTCCTGACACGCAGGTATTTGTGGGTGACAAGCTGAGAATAGTGTCTGGAGCCGAGTCTAAGGCCGCGATCGTTGCTTTCTTTGGGCAGGAGGAAACCGACATTGATCTTGCGACGGCGCATTCGCCGTTGATTGCCCGCAACATTCTGATTACCAAGGATCAGGTCAACGGGATGCGCCTTGGAGAACTGCATCTGAGCCGCTATGACGGCGTCAACATCACGCGAGTCTTTCGTGCCGGTATGACGCTTTTCCCGTACCAGAACTTGCATTTGCAGATGGGCGATCAGGTTTATTGTGTCGGACCGCAACGCTCGATCGAACGCCTGGCTGATCGCTTGGGAAATCAGGTGCAAAAGCTCGACCATCCCAACATCATTTCGATTTTTCTGGGCATAGTACTGGGCATCTTGTTGGGCTTTCTGCCCATCGCGATTCCGGGCATGCCCGTTCCGCTTCGACTTGGTCTTGCGGGCGGCCCATTGATCGTGGCCATCCTCCTGGGTTACTGGGGGCCGCATTTTAAGCTCATTACCTACACGACTCATTCGGCTAACCTGATGCTTCGAGAGATGGGCATTGCGCTCTTTTTGGCGAGTGTGGGCTTGAGCGCGGGCGATCGATTTGTCAGCGCCTTCATCGATGGCAACGGCTTGCTTTACGTGGCGCTTGGCTTGGTTATCACGGTCGTTCCGCTCATCATCACGGGGGTCGTCGCTCGCATCAAGTTCCAAATGAACTACCACCTCATCGTCGGACTGCTGGCGGGTGCGACGACTGATCCGCCGACGCTGGCGTATGCCAACACGATTTCCGAAAAGGACTCTTCGGCGATTGCCTATTCCACGGTGTATCCGCTGGCGATGTTCCTGCGAATTCTCACCGGTCAGGTTGTGTTGCTGGCCTTGTGGAGTTTTGTGATGTGAAGCTGTGAAGAGGGGCAATTCTGATGAGGAAGCAATCGCGGAAAAAATGCTTGCATCCTACCTTGTGGTATCTAACCGCACGATACTTGAGAGAAGAACCGTTGAGTTGTTGGAGTTGCAATCAACGGCGGATATGGTTTGAGTCATGTGCTTTTGTATCTATTGGTCTGAAAGCATCTTCCGCAGGCTTCATTCCCGTATTTTTTTGATTGAAATCTATGGTTTTGAGGGAACAGGACTTGGCCGCTATGGCGTACCGAGAAATGGCATTGTGTCTGTCGCGGCTTTCCATCAATCTGTCAATAAAATTGATAGATTGATAGCAAAAAGCTCAATTCGGGAGGAAAAGTGATAGAAAAGCTGCCTGAATGCCGGAGTGTACGTGTCGAATTCCAAGAAGGTTGGAGCCAAACGGCCCAAAAGACGCTGCTCGCGTTTGCAAACACGATTGGCGGAGATCTGTATTTCGGAATAACCGATGATGGAATCACGAAAGGACTCAGCAAGAAGGCTGTCAATGTAATTTCCCGTACGGTTCAAGAATTTTGCCGTTCAGAAGTTGAGCCCGTCCTTATTGATATGGTTTCAACGAAGGTTATTTCGGCAGGCAATTGCACGTACGTCCTGCGAGTGTCTGTCGAACCCGGCGAGGATAGGCCTTATGCGTTGAAAGGTAAGCGGTATACGGGTGGCGCCTATGTGCGTGACGGATCTATGTCTGTTACTGCTACGGAAGAAGAAATTCGCGACATGATTCGCGACAGTTCACCCCAGCCCTGGGAATCACGACTGAGTCGACAAACAGATCTAAGGTTCGGAGAAACTGCGGACATTTTTAAGAAATACAACGTCAGTTTTTCTCCTGCACATTATCTGCGGCTCGGCTTGGTTGATGACGCCGATCACTTCACTCAATTGGGTGAACTGCTCTCGGATCAGAACCGGACAAAACTTGTGGTCGGAACATTTTCTCAAGACTCAGCATCGCTTTCTGTTCGCGAATATTCAGGATCTCTGTTGAGACAGATTGACCAGGCATTCGACATGTTTGCCGCAATCAATCCGGAGTTGATCCACAAAACGGGGAAACTTGCAAACAAACGCCATTTCGCCTGGCCTCCAAAGGCTTTGAGAGAGGCACTGGTCAATTGTGCTGTTCACCGCGATTATTCGCAGTCGGAACCGACCAAAGTCTCGATCTTTCCGAATCGATTCGAATTTCTGTCCTACGGAAGCATTCCGGGACGACTGAGCGTTGACGATATCGTTTTGGAAGGCGTGAGCAAGTGTCGCAATGAGCGCTTGGCCGATATTCTTAGGCGCTTGGGATGGATGGAGAATTACGGTTCTGGCTTCCCGATGATTTGGCGTGAATACGCCAATTCCGGTGCGGAACCGAAGCTGGAGGCAACCAGACGAGTGTTTCGCATCGTCTTGCCTAAGATTCAGGACGAGCAACGAGGAACAACGACGGAACGTTGTCGGGCACTGTTCGAAACACGCGATACGCTTTCAATGACTGAAATTATGAATTTGCTGAACGTGTCGAGAACTTCGGCCAACACAGCGGTCAATGCTTTGATGAAGGCTGGGCAGATTGAAAAGGTCGGAATCGGACGAATGACCAAGTACCGTTCTTTATTGCGGTAGCTTTCGCTTTATTTTCTTCCGTTAGGCATTTCAAACGATTCCCGGAAGATAACGAAGGTTCAGCCGATGTCCTCCGACACCAAAGCTCAGTTCGCCGTCGGTCGACCGGACGGTGTCACTTATGCTGCAGAAAACCGGAAATCTTCAAGAAGAAGACTTCCGGTTGCTTAATCAGACGTTACGACTGGTCTAGAAATTCCAGCGGAATCCAACGTTGAAGAGATACGGATTGTCGATCTCTCCGCCCGAGGTGCGTTCGAGTTCACCATAGGCAAACGCGTTGTCGCCGAGCTTAAACTGGGCACCGATACCGTAGCTCACCCAGCCGCCTCCGAGGTCTTCATTGAGCGCTTCGTGTAAGCCACCTTGAGAGGCTGTACCATCGGCATCGCCCAAGAAGTCGTATGAGTAGGAGAGCATCGCGTAGATCGTTCCGGCTTTTTCGGGGAACTCAAAGCCGGTACGCACACCCACGCGGGTAATGAGTGATTGGAAATCGTCCTGATCCAGTCTGACACCGTTGGACGCCGTCGCGTCGTCGCCGGAAATGAAGCCGTAGGTGACTTCAATCTGCGGCTCGATGTAGGCCTGCTCCATGATGCGGAACATGTGTCCGGTTTCAACCGAGAGGCTGAACGCATTGGACTGGGTGTCGACGCTCATGTTGCCCGAAGTCATTTCATTGTCGAGATAGCCGTAGCGGGCAATCAAATCAAGGTATGAGCCTCCATCGGCCATGTACATCGCATAGGCGGCAAGACTGTAGGAGTCGCCCTTGGCCTGTCCTTTGACGAGGTCTGCATCTGAATCTGTGTAGGAGAACGCACCGCCCACAATCCAGTGGTTGTTGATGCGGTAGTCAGCACCCACTTGGATAGTGGTGTGATCCATTTCGATTTCGGAATTGCTCTTCCACTGCGACTCACCGCCGTAGACGCGAGCCCAAGCGCCGATGCTGGATTCCGAAGCTCGGATGTCACCCAAACGTTTTGTGAGGTGGTTGATCTCGTTTCTCCATTGCACGAATGTCATGGAGTTGAGAGCACCGTAGTCGGTGAGCTTGACGTTCTTAGCCTGGTGCGTTGATGTAGCACCGGTTTCATCAACGTTCTGGGTAATTGCACCCCGAATGTTGCCTTCAGAAACAGTACGGACTTGTGCAACGTTCTGGCCACTACTCACCTCAAGGCTTTGGTCAGCCAGAGTTCTCAGTTCTTCTTCGGCGTTCGAGATGTGGTCGGCAGTGATACCGGAGAAATTCATTGTCAGTGTGGGATTGGAGCCCTCACCAATAGAGTCGACGGTCAACTTAGCGGTTTCAAAACCCGTATCAGTTTTTGAAGTTGCAATCTTTAGCGTGCCGCCGGTTCCCTTCAGGTCTTCGATTTCAACTTGCTGATTTGTACCCTCTGTTAGGTTGATAATTCCATCGTTTAAAGTGAGATGGTTTAAAGCCTGTTTTTTTACTTCGAGGGTGTAGCCGTCTTCGTGTTCACGTTGCTCTTCGGTTATCGTACGTGGAGTCCAAGTTGCGCCATTAGCTAAAGTAATATTCAAATTGGACGAAGAGACTAAGTCTTCATCTCCACTTGATTCTGCTTGGGTTGGATACATTGCATAAACATTTCCTTCCCATCTAGACTCAGGACCGGAAAGGTTGATGTTTACATATGCATCAATGATGCTTCCACTTTTTCCATCATATGGACCAGGAGTTTCAAAGCCAATATCCCCTCTAATAACAACAGTTCCGTTTCCGGCATCATTTCCGATGTTGACAGTTGAGTATCCTCTCACGTCAATGGCCGTGCCGTTCCCGTTGTCACTGACAATCTCAATGTAATTGCCTTTAAGGTTTACTTTGCCATTTGAGAAAGCGTTAATGGTAGAACTGTTTGAATGAAGGATAATGCGGTCAGCTTCAATTCGAACTTCCGAACTGTTACCTGTGTTAGGGTTTCCTGACTCATTTTGAGTGTTTGATTGAACCCAGATAGCCGTGTTGGTTGAATTAATTTCTACGGAATTGTTTGCAATAATTTCAACCAAGTTGTTATAGCTTGGTTTGCTTGGAGTAAGTGCGGAGACTGCGTCTCCGCCATCTTTGGTGTTGGAATTTATAACGACAGAGTTTGTATTGCTCCCGCCAATGGTTACATGTCCCTCATCGGAGACAGTTACAGCATCGTATACATCTGGATTATTAACATCAATAACGATGTCCGTGCCGTCATAAGTGACATGACCATCATCTTTTGTTACGGAAATTGGAGTATTAATAATCCGATCTGCGGCTAAAGCGGAATTCAAAGAAATAGTTGCGGCAATTGCAACAAATAATGGAGAATATCGGGGTGACATCTTTTTTCCCTTATTAGGTTTGATTTGTTTTGCCAAGAGGGCGAACCTTTTCAAGGGTACCCCCCCGAGTTAATTTGTCAATAAGAAAAAACGATTATGAAACGGCCTTGTTTTGTATAGTGCAACTCGGAATTTGGTTTTTTTACCTTCCTTAGCATCAAAGGGGTGATAAAGCCCAGGAGCTATGACAACTGACAAGACAAGAAACCAGGCAACGGTCCTTGGTATGTCGCCCAAGATTCACCACTGCATGGGCGGCCTCTACACCAACGAAAAGGCGCAGGTCTACCATGTTCAGGGTCATTTGATCCTGGGCCTGTACGCCGCCGGCGAAGCCACGGGCGGTGTGCACGGTGCTGTGCGTCTGGGCTCATGCGGTACGGCCGACGCGCTTATCAACGGTCGAATTGCCGGCAAACAGGTTGCAGCTCATTAGCCGTGGATGTGATTGTCTGATTTTCGCCTGAACTAAGCGGTAATCAGCGACACAAACGCATAAGGGACAGACGTGGTGCCTGTCCCTTTGCGTTCATTGTGGAAGAGAGGCTTAAGCAGCCGCTGCGGGCGAAATCTCAGTCCATATCGGCAACCACACCTGAACCTTTTTGCGTGCCTTTTCGTCAAAAGGCAGTCCGCTGTTGGCCGGCGTTTCGAACTCTTCGATTTCTATCTGCGTTTGGACTTCACACACGCGACCGACCGGTTTCAGGCCAGATAAATCCGAAAGAATCTGCGGATTTTTGCGGTCGAAAACGTAGCGGTAGGTACCGTTTTTCAACGGCTCGATCAGAGCGATGTCGAAGCTGTTGCCGCCGTCGGAACTGCGAAAGACGTAGTAGCCGGATTTGTCGACTGTGGTCTGCCGTTCGTTCACCAAGAGCATCGCTCCTTTCGGAACGTCCGGATCAAGCGCATTGTCCGCCGCAAAGATGAGCGGTCCGGCAATGTCCTTGCCCTGCACCTCAAAGCTCCGTTTGCCAAAGTAATTGATGGTGATGTCTTCTTCGCCCGGCTCACACCCGAAACGCGTTGAGGAATACATCTTTTCAGAATCTTTGAGGGCTCCTCAATTGCGGTACCTTCTGCCGGACCCGACCAGAACGCCTTCAATTGAGAAGTCGTCGTATTCGCCCGGGTGAATGACCGGGTAGTTGCCGGAGCTGTTTTGCGGATGCAGTTCCGGTTTGCCGTCGACAAATTCAAGCTTTTTGAGCGTGAAGTCTCCCTGCAAATAGGCAAGCACAATGTCGCCGCGGCGCGGTTCGATGGAGCGATCGATGATGAGAATGTCACCCTCGTAGATGCCGGCATCAATCATGGAGTCACCGCGTGCTTCAATAATGAAAGTCGCATCGCGGTTTTTCACGAAGTAGTCGTTGAGCGACAGGTCGTTTTCGGCATAGTCCGCAGCAGGGGAGGGAAAGCCGCACTGAACCGTCAGGTCGATGAACTTGATGCCTTCGGAGTCTTCACCGGGACGAGCGGGAGCCAGTTTCTTGAGCGCCATTGCCCGCTGCGTTGCCGCTTCAAGCAGGGGTCTCATAAAGTTTGCGCCGCCCAGTGACTTGCAGGTGTCGGCAAGCTTCTTGGTCACGCGAACCTGAAGATTGACATCAAGCAACTCATTGGTCAGACGAGGTCTTCCGACCGGTTTGTGTTCTTGGGACGAAGGCTGTTTTTTGCTTTTTTCCATGGGATTCTCGCACTTGCGATTTGTATACGAATAACGTATCCTACCTCAAAACAAGATTCGTATGCAAATGTCTACGCCTATTTTTCTCCATCTGGACGGCAATTCGTTTTACTGCAGCTGCGAGCGGCTTTTCCGTCCCGAGCTGCGTGGCAAACCTGTTGTTGTGCTTTCCAACAATGACGATTGCATCGTGGCGCTCACCAAGGAAGCCAAAGCTGTGGGACTCAAGCGCGGCATGCCGCTTTTTAAGGTCAAGGACATCGTTGAAGCCAACAAGGTGGCCGTTTTGTCCTCCAACTACGAGCTCTACAACTCGGTCTCTGGGCGGATGCAACGAACCGTTGCCGGCATGATTCCGCGTATGGAGTCGTATTCCATCGACGAAGTGTTTGGGGATTTAACCGGGGTGGAAGACGAGGATCCGGCACGTTTGACCGCTCTGGCGCAATCCATACGTCAGCGCGTCTACAAGTGGGTCGGCATTCCGACGTGCGCAGGGATTGCTCCCACCAAGACGCTTGCCAAACTGTGCGACCACTTTGCCAAGACCTATCCGGTTTTTAACGGCGTTGTCAATTGGCTGGAGCTGACGCCGGAGCGTCAGCGCAAAGCCATGGCGATTACGCCGATCAAGGAAATCTGGGGAATCGGCTCCAGAAACCGCGAGAGATTGGAAGCCATGGGCGTGAAGACGGTGCTTGATTTTGCCCGGATGGACGCTTCACTCATTCGCAGGCGCTTCACGGTCGTACTTGAGCGAACTCACAGAGAGATTCTTGGCGTCTCGTGCATTCCTTTGGAAGATCATCCGCAGCCGCGGCAACAGATTGTTCGGACACGCAGCTTTGCCGTGACATGCAGCGACATGGACGCCATTCTTGCGGCCGTATCGGTTCACATGGCCGAAGCCGTCAATGTGTTGCGTAAGCAGGGCTGCGCCGCCAAAACGGTGGGAGTGATGTTTCATACGGATCCGTTTAAAGCCAACGGCCGTTATCACGCAGTCGTCGAATACAGACCGTTGCCACACGCGTGCGCGGATGTGATCACGCTTACCCGGGCTGCGCACGATCTGGTACGAGCCTTTTTCAAGGAAGGATACGGGTACAAGAAAGCGGGTGTCATGCTTGCCGACCTGGTGCCGGCTGAACACTCTTTGGTGCCGACGACGCTTTTCGACACGGATGAGATCGAGGTTCTGAAACGCCGAGAGCGGATTCAGGCTTCGATTGAGGCCCTGAACGAGAAGTTCGGCGGCAAGGTGGTGACGCTCGCAAGTGCCAAGTGTTCTGCGGAGTGGGCCATGCGGCGAGAGTATTTATCACACTGTCCGACGACGAAGTGGAATGATTTGCTCAAGGCCAACTGAATTGCGGCAGATCTGAGCGTGTCGGGAAGAGACGGTCTGCCGCTCAATGACCAGGACCACCCACCGCTTCACTGCGTGACATTGCTCGAAAAGCCCGCTTTTTGCTTTTCCAAAGCCAGAAGCATCAGACGCTTTGCTTCGTAATGCTTTTATGCGAACTGCTTGTCCATGGCAATTCGTTGCATCCTTTCTTCTCCAGAGTTTTTGCTTGTCTCAGTGCAGGGTATTTGGAGCAAAATGCATCAAATTCCGAGAAATAGCATGCGTCCATGCATCAAATTCCTAGGAATAGCATGCGTGCATGCATCAAATTCCCAGAATTTTGATGCAGATATGCAGGTCTCTGTCCTTGCCTGAAATTGGTTGACAGTTTTCCGCGGTGTGACTGAATAAGTAGACAGTTTTTTGGTTTTTGCCTAAAACTGTCGACAGCTTTTTTACAAAGACCTGATTTGGTTGACACCAAACAGTCTCGTCAGAGAGTCTCCTTCGATTCTATCCTTGCATCATCCTCCTTACCATGACGACGTAACGAGTCGAGGTCAACTTCGACTCAGGGGGTGATCGTGTCAAGCCCAAAGCCTCGCTTAATGGAGGGGCCCCGCGCAGCGGGGCGTAGGCCGTTCATCGAGGCGCAGTGGCTTGCAGCGCAGATGGATTAGGCAATGAGGTCAGAGCGTTTGGCACTCTGTCCGACGACGAAGAGGAATGATTTACTCAAGGCCGATTGAATTGCGGCAGATCTGAGCGTGTCGGGGAGCGATAGGAAAAGTGTGAAGATTATGATCTGGCAGATTGCGATCTGGCGGAACATAATCTTTAATAGTTAAATCAGGAAAATAAAATAGTTGGCGCAGGAGCAGAAGATGGGCGACACAGATTTCTTTGGCCGCGTCAGTGAACTTGAATCATTGCAGGATGCGTATGACAGCAGAATAGCCGAAATGGCAATTATTTACGGCCATCGGCGTATTGGAAAAACGGCACTTATTCAAAAATTCTGTGAAGGAAAACCCACCTTTTTCTACACAGCGAAAGCATGGAAAGATCCGTACCAATTGGATCGTTTTTCTCAGGCAGTGGGAACATTTTGTGGGAATCCGCAACTGCGCTATCTCGAGTGGACTTCGGCGCTCAGGGCCCTTGCGACTCAGCCGTCACCGGCTCGCAAGGTGATTGTCATTGACGAATTTCAATACATTGCCAAGGAGCGTCCGAGCATACTCTCCGAGCTTCAGGTGCTTTGGGACGAGGAGCTGTCTCGAGAAAACATTCTGCTGGTGCTTTGCGGCTGCGCTGTGTCTTTTATCGCCAAAAAAGTTTTGGGAGAAAAGAATCCTCTTTACGGGCGAGCGAGGACCGTCATGAGAGTTCGTCCGCTTCCCTTTCAGACGGTCGCCGAATTTGTGCCTTCTTACTCTGTGGATGACGTTTTTCGCGGTTACGCCGTGTTGGGCGGAATCCCGTATTTTTGGGAGGGCGTGAATCCACAACGTTCAATGATGGAAAATCTCGCCGCCAATATTCTGAGATCCAACGGTTTTCTCAATGATGAGGCTCAATCGGTATTGAGGCAGGAATTTCGAGATCCTGCCACCTACAACGCCATTCTTCAGACGATTGCCTTCGGGTCAACGTCAAGAAACGAAATTGCGCAGAAGAGCTTGGTGGATACGCGAACGCTTTCCAAATATTTGTCCGTACTGGAAGACATGGATTTGGTCGTGAAGGAATTTCCCGTCTTCACCGGCCCGGGGGAGTTGGGGAATGCGTCTCGAGGACGCTATCGCATTGCCGATCCATACGTGAAATTTTGGTTCCGGTTTTTAGCCAACAATCCGACTCTGATCATGACGCGGCAAGAAGCCCTTTCAGAATGGAAAGCGACCGTAGAGCCTTGTTTTGCGGATTTCGCAGCGGAATCTTTTGAGCAGGTCTGTCGTCAATATCTGATACGACTCCGTTTTTCCGGGAAGCAGCCGTTTTCTGTGACGACTCTGGGGCGATGGTGGAGAAACGGCACGGAGATTGATTTGGTTGGAGCCGATCACGAAAGACGGCATTGTCTTGTGGCTGAATGCAAGTATCACAATCAGAAAGTCGGAATAAAAGTGTTGCGTTCCCTCCAGGCCAAATGCGAACAACTGCCGGTTGCGGAGGACGCCGTTTTTCACTATTGGATTTTTTCTCGCATGGGATTTGACGACGTGTTGCTTGATATGGCTACACGGGATCCTTATTTGCATCTTGTTGGGATGAATCAGTTGCTTGGTTGAATTTTCGCGAGAGGTTAAACGGCAGGCGGTAACGACGGCAAGCACAAGCTGTCATTCGGACTGAATTAGCGTCCGTTGTGCCTGACAACGACGTGGGACGAAGCGTCTAAGATCAATTGATTCCAAAAAGGAACCGCTAGCGGTCTGTGTGCTTTGCAGATCGCCTGCGGTTTCATTGGCTATTTATCAGCTTGTGTTGCTTAACGCTTTTGAGCTGATGGCACAAGGACCGAAGGAACTTTGGTTGAGGGGACTTCGGTTATGGGAAGCTGCTGTACAGGCTGATTGGCTGCAGCAGCCGTAGGTGATTCACAGACAAAGTCAATGGTGGCTGTGGCGCTCTTGTCATCGTTGCCGTCATTGAAGCGAGACTTGAGCAAGCGGAACTTGAGGTCCTTGTCCGCACAGAATTCCTGAGCCTGCTTGATCAGATCCACACGGACGATGCCGCCGTTGTCTGTGGAGTCGCTCGAGGCGCTGATCGTGTAGGTGTTGTTTCCGATCTCGACGAAATCAGTGCGTTCGGGCGAGCCGGCACAGCCTGCGAGAATCAGGACTGAGGAAAGGGCGATGGCCAGATTGAGACGACGGTTGAGCATGAGCTACCTCGCGTGAAAAGTACTGCCTGATTCGATTGTAGCGGGATAGAGGTGTGTTGAAGTGCCGGGAAATTGAACAAGAAGCAAAAGTGGAGAGATCGCGCTGCAAAGCTTGCCCATGCAGAGGGAGTC
>OMGN01001052.1_pt1 | contig 16328 bp, 9 predicted proteins | sample 1674111 | NCBI WGS metagenome assembly OMGN01 (sample SAMEA103958143, study PRJEB25191) | human gut metagenome | biome: human-associated habitat [ENVO:00009003]; feature: intestine environment [ENVO:2100002]; material: feces | place: Germany | collected 2013/2015
CGTACATTCGGCATGCCATCCCGGGAAACCGTCGCTCCATGGAGAGGGCCAACGCATGATATGCTCCGGTTGGGCACATTTCCATAAGGCGAAGTCGGCGGGGTTATGCTTTTCAGCTTGTCCGTCCAGTTCGCGGGTGGTGTTCAGCACGTCATCCAGATTGCGGCCGGAAAGTTTTCCGTAATGGTAATCCTTATTGTATTTCTCTACGTCAAAGTAGACAGAGCCTTCACTGACATAAGCATAGCCATTCTTCAGGATCTCTTTCACCAGCTCTATCTGCTCGATGATGTGTCCCGAAGCGTGCGGTTCGATACTGGGTGAAAGTACGTTCAGCGCTTCCATTGCCTTGTGGTAACGGTTGATGTAGTATTGCGCTACTTCCATCGGCTCCAATTGTTCCAGTCGTGCTTTCTTGGCTATTTTGTCTTCTCCGTCGTCAGCGTCATGTTCCAGATGGCCTACATCGGTGATGTTGCGGACATAACGTACCTTATATCCCAAGTGGGTAAGGTAGCGGAAAAGCAAGTCGAAAGTAATGGCAGGACGTGCATGTCCCAAGTGCGCGTCACCGTAAACGGTAGGACCGCAGACATACATACCTACATGTGGAGCGTGCAGTGGCACGAATAGCTCCTTTTTCCTATCTAAGGTGTTGTAAATTGTCAGTTGATGTTCCATAACGTTTGAGTTTTAGTTTTTTAAAGAGCACAAAGTTACAACAAATAATTTATTAAACGGTTCTGTTGTCGGATTTAATGGCTTTTAGTACAGTAATGAAGAGGTTCTTTTCTTATTTCTTTCCAAGCCGGATACTGAGTCCGAACTTCAGGTTCAGATAGTTTCCCGGCCTCTCTTTTACTTCATATTGCTCTATGATTTCTTGGGTATATATATTGCTTCGCTGATAGTGGCCTGTGAACGTGCGTGGATATATGACTTGCTCCGTATCAAAGCCGTACTTTCTTCGGTCAGAGGTACCTCTGCATGGAGAACGTACGGAGCAGGTACGGCCCAGATACGTCTCGGATATGGATCGGATAAAAAAGTATCTGTAAAAAGGTTAACTTTAATAATAATATGTATCTTTGCCATTGATTATGGTGTCATCCGTCGCTTTCGTGGCGGGTGGTGAAAAGGGAATCAGGTGTAAATCCTGAACAGACCCGCTGCTGTAAGCTTCAAACAAAGTCTGAAGACGATACTCACGCCACTGTTTTCTGCATGAACGGGAAGGGAGTCATCAGATGAAGCAAGTCAGAAGACCTGCCATGATCTGGAATCAGGAGTTCTCTGGGATTAGAAATCCGGTCGTACTTATTTTTTATAGGGTTATCATTAATTACTCTTGGCAGAGGTTTGATACTCTCTTTAATACATGAAATCGAATGTATCATCGCATTTTATTGGCAGTGGTAATGCCATTAGTATGCTGTTGCGTGGATTTGTATGCTCAAACGGTAGACTCTACAAAGACTTATCATATAGAAGAAGTCTCTGTATCAGCGCAACGCATCCGTAAAGAAGTGATTCCGGTACAAATGCTTGCCGGAGAAGAACTTCAGAAATTGAGTGTCCATTCTGTGGCTGATGCAATCCGCTATTTTTCCGGAATCCAGATAAAGGATTATGGAGGAATCGGTGGTTTGAAAACCGTCAACATACGTGGACTTGGCACTCAACATGTGGGCGTATTCTATGACGGCGTTCAGTTGGGAAATGCTCAGAACGGACAAATCGATCTGGGACGTTTCTCGTTGGATAACATGGAGGCCGTTTCACTCTACAATGGCCAGAAGAGCGCTATCTTTCAATCGGCAAAGGATTTTGCTTCAGCCGGTTCCATCTACATGACAGCTCGTCATCCTTCTTTTGGCGAAGGACAGAACTATCGCCTGAAAGGAACTTTCAAAACCGGTTCTTTCGGTTTGGTCAATCCTTCCGTCCTGCTGGAGCATAGGCTGAGCAAGCAGGTGAGCGGTTCACTGAGTGCTGAGTATATGTACACCAGCGGGAAATATAAATTCCGTTACCGGCAGAAAAACGGATATGATATAACAGAAACCCGTAAGAACGGTGATGTGGAGGCCATTCGTGCAGAGTATGGCTTATTCGGAGATATGCAAGGGGGAGAATGGAAAGCCAAAGCTTATTTATATAATTCCGAACGGGGATTGCCCGGTGCCGCTGTGCGTGAGACGGGTGACTTTGTGCATGAAGACCGCCAATGGGATACGAACTTCTTTTTGCAGGGCTCTTTCCGGAAACATTGGGGAAACTACAGTTTACAGACGAATGGTAAGTATGCTTACGATTATCTTCATTATCTGTCCGATCCGCGCTTGGATGTTACCACAATGTACGTGAACAATCATTACCGCCAGCATGAACTCTATTTTTCGGCAGCGAATATGCTGAATATTCTTCCTTTTTGGAGTGCGGACGTTTCGGTGGATTTTCAGTGGAATAAATTAAATGCCGACCTGGTGAACTTCGTCTATCCCTGCCGTTACACGGCACTTGTGGCGGCAGCTACGGCACTGCATTTTGAGCGATTCAAACTACAAGCCAGTCTGCTGGGGACATTTGTACACGAGACTACGAAGGTTCCCAACGCCGCAGCAGGTGATAAACATAAATATACGCCTACCGTCGTGGCATCTTGGCAACCTTTCAAGAACGAAGATCTGAATCTGCGTGCTTTTTACAAAAAGATATTCCGCATGCCGACGCTGAATGATCTTTACTATACCTTCATAGGAAACATTGACCTGAATCCGGAATATACCACACAATATGATATAGGTGTAACTTATTCCCGCAAATTCCGTGGAGGTTATCCTGCCCGGCTGGAGTTTCAGGCAGATGCTTACTATAACGAGGTCACCGACAAGATTGTAGCCATGCCTACTTCTAACCAGTTCCGTTGGACAATGGTAAATCTGGGCTATGTGGAGATGCGCGGGGTGGATGTGGCTCTGCAAACCGAATGGCATTTATTGAAAGACCTGAAGGCCAACCTGCGGGTGAACTATACGTATGAGAAAGCGCAGGATTTCACCGATGCAAAAAGTGACTATTACGGTGGACAGATACCTTATATTCCCTGGCACAGCGGTTCGGCTGTCCTTAATTTGAGTTATAGGGATTGGGACATGAATTACAGTTTTATCTATACCGGCGAGCGTTATGAATCGAGTGCCAACATTCCGGAGAATTATGCCAAGGAATGGTATACGAACGACCTTTCCCTTTCCCGCCGCCTGCATTGGAAAAAGATGTTGTGGAAACTGACCGCCGAAGTCAATAATGTCTTCAATCAGCAGTACGAGGTGGTACAATGGTATCCCATGCCGGGAATAAATTTCCGCTTTATGATAAATGTAGAACTTTAAAACCAAATACACGGCTTATGAAAAGAAGTAAATTATTACTGATGTGGCTTACGGGCATGCTGATACTGTTGGTATCCTCGTGCCGTAGCGACGACGAAGAACTGGTACTTTCCAGTGTGACGAATGTGACACCGGGCGTACAGGTGACAGGTCCGGTCAAGGGATTTTTCCTGTTGAATGAGGGGAATATGGGAAGTAACAAGGCTTCTTTGGACTATTTTGATTACGCTTCGGGTAATTACTGTAAGAACATTTATCCGGAATTGAATCCTACCGTACAAAAAGCGCTGGGCGATGTGGGGAATGATATTCAGATAAATGGTGATAAACTGTTTGCTGTCATTAATGTATCCCACCTAGTGGAGGTGATGGATGTCAATACAGCAAGGCACTTGGCTGCCATCCCTATTCCTAACTGTCGCTATATCGTTTTCAACGGTCGCTATGCTTACGTCAGTTCTTATGCGGGTAAAGTGGTGATTGATCCCAATGCCAGACTGGGGTATGTGGCTAAAGTGGATCTGAATTCCTTGCAGGTGGTGGACACTTGTGATGTCGGCTATCAGCCGGAAGAGATGGTAGTGGTAGGGAATAAACTCTATGTAGCTAATTCCGGAGGTTATCGTGTACCCAATTACGATAATACCGTATCTGTGATAGACCTGAACACCTTTACCGAAATCAAAAAAATAACGGTAGGCATCAACCTTCATCGGATGGCAATTGATGCGCGTGGAAATATTTATGTTTCATCACGTGGTGATTATTACGACATACACTCCAAGGTATATGTCATAAACTCTCATAATGATATGGTGACTGATGTGCTGAACTTTCCGGCCAGTGAGTTTTGTCTGAGTGGGGACTCGCTCTTCTATTACAGTACGGAGTATAGTAAGTACACCGGGCAGAATACCATCAGTTATGGCATTTATGACACGCGGAAGAAACGTGTAGTGACTACGAACTTCATTACGGACGGTACGGAAAAGAGTATCGAGGTACCTTATGGATTGGCTGTGAATCCCGATACCAAAGAGATCTTCGTGACCGATGCCAAAAATTATGTTACCCCCGGAACACTCTATTGCTTCACGCCCGAGGGAAAAAAGAAGTGGAGCGTTACGACAGGGGACATCCCTGCGCACTTTGTATTTACAACGAAACGATTGCAAGTAACATTTTCTAATCAATAAATAGTATGTTTAAAAATCTGTATTTAAAACTATCGTTTGTCGGACTGTGCCTGTTTGCATTGGGTGCCTGTTCGGATGATGATGACGAAGCGGGGCTGGTTGGAGCTCCCGAGTGTTCGCTAAACTCCGATACCGGAGAGTATAAAGTAAAGATAGGACATGAGGTGACATTGCAGGTGACTGCGGAGAATGCCATCAATCCTGTGTATGCTTGGAAACGTGCAGGTAAGATTGTGTCTGAGCAGGAAACCTATCAGTTTAAAGGTGATCAGTTAGGAGAATTCTTTGTGAACTTCCGCCTGGATGCTGATAACGGAAGTGTGGAAAAACAAGCCAAAATAACAGTCGTAGACCGTCTACCGCCTGAAATTACGGTGAGTAGTTCGGCTGTGGGCTATTGCGATGTAGCTCTGAAGGTGGCTGCCGAAACCAAATACACAGACGAGAGTACCACTTTTGAGTGGAGCTATGGCGGACGTGTGGTAAGTCACGACTCCATCTATCAATTTAAAGAGAAGGAGATAGATGTTTATACGCTTGCTCTGAAAGTAACCAATGCCGATGGTGTGGATGTGAAGAACATTAATATCTCGGTGATACCGGAAGAAGAGCCGGTGTTGTTCTTTGACAACGGCCGCTATGTGGAACCTTCCACCATACATGATGTGCGAACTATGACTTGTCCTATTGGCAGAAGCCTTGTGTTGGCACCTGTAAGATTCTCAATCAGCGATGATGCGGTGTACGAATGGAGCGTGGACGGGAGTGTACAGAGCGAAACTTCCATTCATTTCAAATTTACACCTTCTGCTGAAGGCCAGACTTATGAAATAAAAGTGAAGGCTATCGACGGCGGTAAAACAGCCGAGGCTACCGTTAAAGTGGTATGTACTCCGCAAGAAGGTACCTATTTTAGGGCACCGACCGCAAAGAGTTATTGGATATCCAATCATTGCTTTGAGTTCACGCCTGCTCCGGGGCAGTTCGTTAATTTCTCTCAGGACAAGACTGCCGAAGATGCACGAATGACGATACAGAATACACTGAATAATGGTGGTGGAACCGGTTGGATCGCTTCTCTTGGCGCATGGGGCGGTTATTTTATTTTGGGCTTTGACCACAGTGTAGAGGATGACGGTAAGGGTGAAGCAGACTTTGATATTGTTGGTAATCCGCTTGGTAAATATTGGTGTGAGTGTGGTGTCGTATGGGTAAGCCAGGATGAAAACGGAAACGGTATTGCTGATGATACTTGGTATGAACTTAAAGGCAGTGAAACAGGAAAGCCCGGAATCACTCAACGTTATGCTCTGAAGTATTATCGTCCTACGCAGGATAAGCAGGATGTACTTTCGATTGACAATGATGGTAACTTGACTTTCCTGAGACGAAATGCTTACCATCCGAATAGCGGTTATTTCCCTTGGTTCATGAAAGAGGAATACTATATCCTGACAGGAACTTGCTTGGGCGATCAGTTTAAAACGGAAGGTATTGAAACTAATTGGGGCTTTGACTGGGGATATGTGGACAATATAAATGATCCGACCGGATTCCGTATTGAGAACGCCATTCAGCAGGACGGCAGCCCGGCTAATCTGAAATACATCGACTTTGTGAAAGTTCATACGGCACAAATGGGACAGGGAGCAGCTGTAGGTGAGATTTCTACCGAATCTTCTGCTGCTATGGACTTGCGATTGAAACCTTGATTTAGTAATTTAAAACAAATAGAATCATGAATAAATATATCCTTGGGAGCATTTTGTTCGTATTGGCCTGTCTCACGGGCTGCGATGACAGCAATGATCCTTTTGAGGGAACTGATAACTTTATCACTTCCTTTACCCTGAAACAGGGAGACCAATCTCTTGTAGCCTCTTTCCGGGGAGACACCATTGTGATGAACATTCCGGAAGAAGTGATACTCAGTGATGTTAAGGCTCAAGTGGTGTGCAGCGAGAACGCTACAATCAAGCCGGACCCTGCTACAGTGTATAACTGGGAGGAGGAAATGTTCTTTACCGTGACTTCCCTTTCAGGCCAGTCACGCAAATACCTCTATACGCCTCGCAGAAGCAGTGTACCCGAAACCGGTATCATCTTGCTGAATACGCAGGAAGAATTGGATGCTTTCGGTGCAAAAGGTATTTCGTATCTGGATGGTAGTTTGATTATCGGACAGCAGTTGGGTACAGATTCCATTAAGTCTCTGGCAGCATTGTCAACCTTGAAGCAGGTGTCCGGTAGTATCACCATTAATACCCGTTACCGTGGGCATGAATTTGCCGGGCTGGAGAATCTGGAAGAGATAGGTGGTTCTTTCCAGATTATTTCGGCTGACAGTTTGTGGACCGTGGATTTGAATAAGCTGACTCGTATAGGGGGTGATCTGGACATAAAGAGCGCGGCTGTGGGTGATATTTCCTGTTCTTCACTGAAGAGTGTGGGCGGTAACCTCTCGATGGAAGCTCCTTTTGTCTCTACGGAATTTTCCGCATTACAACAGGTGAGCGGTAACCTTTCGCTGAAAGGTAAATCATCGGTAGAGAAAATGTCTTTCCAGTCTTTGAAGCATGTAGGAGGAAGTATTGAAGTGAGTATGTCAGCCATTCGTCTGGACTTCAGCGAACTGTTGTCCTGCAAGGACTTGAATGTGACCGGAAAAACTCTTCTGTTGCTCTATTGCCCGAAGTTACAGGATATTTCGGGGAAACTCAGCATTGCAGATAACCCGCTGTATGAAGTTTCTTTCCCGGCGCTGACTCATTTAGGTGAATTATCGCTTAGTTGCCCGAAAGTGAATCAGATGAATATGCCTCTGTTGAAGGCGATAGACGGTAATGCTAGTATTTCCATTGCCGGATTCAATCCCGAGCAGTTGGCTTCGCTGGAAAGTATTGGCGGAACTCTGAGTCTGACAGCTACCGGTAGCGTGAAGATGCCGGCTAAATTGAAGAAGGTGGGAAAGATCTCTTTAGGTTCAGGTATGAGTGAGATTGATTTGCGCGGTGTAGAAATGGAAGAATTACTGTTGCAGGGTTCGGACATGAGTACAACTGTCGTGAAGGGTGATGATGTGTTTGCCGGAAGCATAGTCATGTCCGGTCTCTCTCCCCAATTCCAGGGTTTTAAGGAAATCGGTTCTCTAAAGCTCAACTATCTTAGCAATAATGGTGGAACAACGAATATAGCTGGTATCAACAAAATCACTGGTGACTTCTCTTATTGGAATAATTCGAATATTCAGGAGATCATTATGCCCGACTTGCAAGAAGTGGGTGGTATATTCGACCTTTACTCTAATATCAAAGAGTTCCATTTCCCCGAACTGAAAACAATTGGTGGAGATACTCGGATATGTGTCAATACCACTGATGAACGTTCGTTCCCCAAGCTGGAAAAGGTAGGTGGAAATCTGCTTATTCAGACAGGTTATGAGCAATATGGCAATGTTTATGAACCGGTTCTTTACTATCCTCTACTGAAAACGGTGGGCGGGACGTTGTATCTTCGCCCTTATGGTTATAATGAAACCCAGAATATGCAGAACACTAAACTGACGGACTTGAACTTCCTTGTATCTCTGGAGAGTATTGGTGGCTTCAAAATAGTGAACCACAAGGCTCTGGCCTCTTATGAGGGATTGAAGAAAGCCATCAAGAGTTGTCCTGAAACGAACTGGATTGTTGAGGATAACCTGTATAATCCGACGTACAAGCAGCTGGCAGAGGATGGACTATGGACCCTGCCTGCCGAAGAAGAATAATCAAGTATAAAATAAAGAAAATATGAAACTAAAAAGTTTAGCATACATATTGATGATAGGCTTCATTTCGCTGCTGGCCGGTTGCGATGACGAAGACTCTGCTTTCTCCGGAAGCGAAAACTATATCACTTCATTCAGCCTGAAATTACAGGATGGAAAGACCTATGCGGCCACTATTACTGAAGATGAACTGACTCTGTCTGTGCCCGAAGGTGTTTCGGTGCAGGGAGCCAAAGCTGAGGTTTTGTGTAGTGAGCTTGCCACGATTACCCCGGATCCGTCGAATATAACAGATTGGGAAGGAAATCAGACGTTGACTGTAACCTCTTATAATGGTAAGGAACGTACGTATCATTACTCTCTGAGCCGCACATTGATTGTCGGTGAGGGGGATGTGCTGCTGGAAACGGCTGAAGACGTAGAAGCTTTTGCAGCACGTGGTATCAGCCGCATAGAAGGGAATCTGATTATCGGTAAGGAAACGGGAAGCGTAAAGGAAGATTCGTTACTTTCTTTCGCTGCGCTGAGTGGTGTGAAAGAAGTATCCGGAACGGTGCTTATCAATCCTACTTACAAAGGTACTTCAGTTGCAGGACTGGAGAATCTGGAAAGGGCAGGAGCACTGAAGATTGCAGGCCGTATCGGTACGAACGGAGCATTTGGTAACAAGGAACTGGAACACATCGAACTGTCTCAACTGAAGATGGTAGGTGGCGATCTGTATCTTTCGGCTGATACGCTTCGCACACTGAATCTGCCAAAACTGGAAAGTGTGGGCGGTACGTTGACCTTACAGGCAATCCACTTCAAACAGTTGGAATTCCCGGCTTTGGAGATTATAGGAAAGGATATCACCTTTACCGGACGACAGAACGGAACGCTTGAACTGACGGAAGAAGTTAGTTTCCCGGCTCTGAAAACGCTGGGTAATCAGCTGACTCTGAAAAGCTACAAGAAGGTGAAGAAAATAAACTTCCCTGCCTTGGTTTCCGCGGCTACTATCTCGCTTGAATCGCTTTCGGATTTGGAGGACGTGTTCTTTAGTTCGTTGGAAGAAATATCATACAGCTTCTCATTGCAATATCCAATGAACAATCTGAATGAAGTGAGTCTCCCTAAACTGACGAAAGCTAACAGTATGCGCATTTATAATAATGGTGTCAAAAAACTGGATTTAGGCTCGCTTGCTTATGTAGGTAAAAACGGACTGACCATAGAACACTGTCAAAGCCTTGGAGAACTTAATCTTTCTTCATTGACTACTGTAGACGGTGCCGCTACTATATCTTATCTTGCCATTCCTGATATGGAGCCGTTGAAAAAGTTGAAGAGTGTAGGAGGAGATCTGAAATTGACCACATTGTCGAATGTGAAACAACTGGACAATGCCTGTCCCGAATTGGAGACCGTAGGTGGCGGATTCTCTTTGGGGGGCTATAGTGAAGAGGCTACTGTTTTATCTGGATTCAATGCATTGAAGACTATCGGAGGGACATTCTCTTTGTCATCCATGCCAGGGGTTACTGATATAACAGGTTTGGGCTCATTGACTTCTGTCAGTCGGGTTTCAATGGAACAGTTGCCTAAGCTGGAGAAAATATCTTTCCTGAAGAATCTGAAAGGAGCGCATTTCTCTTATTTATCTTTGGGAAATGTGGCTGCTCTGAAAGAAATGGATGTTACAGGCTTGACCATTGACGAACTGAAATTGAGCTCTGTTCCTGAAGGTCTGCTATTGAAAGGCGATGACACTTTCACGGGAAAAGTGTCAGTGTCAGGTAGTAAAGGAATGCGTTTCGAAGGACTTGAGAATGCAGAGATCTCATTGGAATTTGCAATTGTGAAAGAGGAGGCGAACTTTACCTTCCCAGGTCTGAAGAAGGCTAAAAAACTGACGGTTACTCAAGGTTATAATGCCAACCTTGCCATAATCAGTTTTGAAGATCTGGAAGAGGTAACGGGGGCTATGAGTCTTCAGGAAGGTTCTTATGTGAACAATGTAGTGCAACCTGTTCAGTTTCCGAAGCTGGCCAAAGTAGGTAGCTTTACTTATGGGGGAGTACTTAAAACTCTGAGTTTGCCTGCTTTGCAGGAAGTAACAGGCGTGTGCAGCATCGGTACTTGTTTTACAAATGGAGTTCCTGCTATGCTGGAAAGTATTAATCTGCCTGCTTTGAAGCGTGTGGGTACTCTGAAATTAACAATAGGTGGTGCTACCGGGAGCAATCCTAATACAGTGATTACCAATCTGGATTGCTTTGAAAACCTGGAATCTGCCGAGTCGGTGTATATTGAAAAACAGATGGGACTGATTTCTTATAAGGGATTGGCAAAAGTTATTGCGGGGCTGAACGATGCTGAAGCGTGGGAAGTAATTGGCAATGCTTTCAATCCTACTTTTGAAGAAGTGAAAGCCGGAAAACTGGAAAAAGAAGAATAAGATAGAGATTCTCTTCATCATAAGCGGGAGATGTACTGGAAGGTTGAAAGACTGGAAAGAACATTCTCCCGCTTCTTTATTGTATAATAAGTGCGACAGCGGCTGAACTTATTTCATATTACTGATGGGTGTAAGTTCACCACAGATTCATATATATGTTTATTCTTTGCCAGAGAAATAATTCTTATTTTTGTACTCATGAAGTCTGCTAAGCGTGTATTGTTAGGTATGAGTGGAGGTACAGATAGTTCTGTTGCCGCCATGCTGTTGCAAGAGGCCGGTTATGAAGTAACCGGTGTGACGTTTCGTTTCTATGATTCGGAAGGCTTTGAAGAATCTTTGGATGATGCCCGTAATCTCGCTTCCCGTCTGAATATCCCGCACATCATCTATGATGCCCGCGAATTATTCCGTGAACGCATTATCCGCTATTTTGTAGATGAATATCTTTCCGCCCATACCCCTGTTCCCTGTACTCTCTGCAACAATGAACTGAAATGGCCGTTGCTGGCAAAGATTGCCGATGAAATGGGCATTTATTGGATTTCTACCGGACACTACGTACGTAAAGTTTTCCGGGATGGCTATTACTTTATAGCCCCGGCTGCCGACCGTGATAAGGATCAGACTTTCTTCCTCTGGGGACTGCAACAGAACATTTTAGAACGTATGCTCCTTCCAATGGGTGACTGGACTAAAAATGAAGTGCGTGCCTATGCTGCTAAGCGGGGCTTTGAACGGACAGCAACCAAAAAGGATAGTCTTGGTGTATGCTTCTGCCCGATGGATTACCGCTCTTTCTTGCAGCGTGAAGTTCCGCAGGATGCTTTGCCGGGAAAAGGACAATTTTTCGATGAAAGCGGGACTTTTTTAGGTTGGCACGAAGGATATCCCTTCTATACGATTGGTCAGCGCAGAGGATTGGGTATTCATCTGAACCGTCCTGTTTTCGTAAAAGAGATACATAAAGAGAGGAACGAAGTGATACTTGCGCCTCTGGCTTCTCTTTACAAAGAGGAAATGCTGTTGAAAGACTGGAATATTGTGGATACTTTCCGTTTACTGAATTCCGAGGATGTCATTGTCAGGATTCGCTATCGGAAGCAAGCTAATCACTGCACTGTCAGTATAACGGATGAGAATCTCTTGCATGTGCTATTGCGCGAACCACTGGAATCCATTGCTTCCGGACAGGCTGCGGCATTTTACGATGAGGCAGGTCTGTTGCTGGGAGGAGGTATCATCCTGTAATTTCCATACAATCATTCTTTTATTTGTTTCTGAACAAAAAAATAGTTTACTCTGTTTGAAATACAAAGACGTCTTTGTTTTGCGGAACAATTAAAACGAATAACAGTATGAAACGTATATATTTAATGATACTATTTGCCACTTTGGCAACAATCGTCTCTGCCCAAACGGACGATAAGGGATATAAAGAAGGAGCTTGGGTACTGAAGGGTGTGACAGGTATAAATATGTCGCAAACTGCAATGACAAACTGGTCGGCCGGTGGTGAGAATTCTATTGCCGGGAATGCTTACCTGAATGGGTCACTGACACATAAGAGCGGAAACTGGCTATGGGTGACGAACCTGGTGCTGGATTATGGTCTTTCGAAAACCAAATCGCAAGGGATGAGAAAGAGTTCCGATAAAATAGGATTATCTACCCAGTTGGGCTATGCAGCCACTAAAGTTTGGTATTATACGCTTATGGCTGATTTGAATACTCAGTTTGCCAAAGGATATAATTATCCGGACAAGAGTCACTATATATCTAACTTCTTTGCTCCCGCCTATTCTAATGTGGCATTGGGTATGGAATATCGTCCGAAGAGTAATTATTCTATATTCCTTTCACCTGTCTCCACAAAGATGACCTTTGTGAGCGATGATTATCTTTCTGATTTAGGTTCTTTTGGTGTGGATCCGGGGGATCACTTTAAGATCGAAGCCGGAGCTTTCCTGAAAGCCCGTGCAGAGCTACCTGTCATGGAAAATGTGAATCTGATTACTACAGCCGATTTCTTCACTCCTTATAATAAAGACTTTGGTAATGTGGATGTCAACTGGGATGTGCTCATCAGTATGAAGATCAATAAAGTGCTATCAGCAACCCTGAATATGACACTGAAGTATGATAATGATGTGAAAACCTTTAATGATGAGGGCGTTGAAAGAGGGCCGAAGGTACAGTTCAAGGAGATACTGGGCATCGGATTGGCTTATAATTTCTGATAGTCTGGGATGACTGTTAGTTTCTCGGTGTGAAACTACTGGTTTCTCGGCGTGAAACTCGCAGTTTCAAGGCATGAAACTGTTGGTTTCAAGTAATGAAACTGTGAGTTTCAAGGCATGGAACAAAAATGGAAAAGGCCGCATCGGTTTTGTCTGATGCGGCCTTTCTTATTTATTATCGTATTGTCCTATGCTATTGCAGGAATCAGTTGTTCAGCTCCAGCATTTCCTCGATATATTCCCTTGTATTGCTGAGACGCGGAACTTTGTGTTGTCCACCCAACTTTCCTTTTTGTGCCAGCCAGTCATGGAATAGGTCTTTGCGGGCAACAATCACCTCCAGAGGTTGCAGGGCAATGTTCTTCTGTCGTTTTGCTTCATAATCGGAATTCACTTCTTTCAGTGTATCATCCAGTATTTTGGCAAAATTCTCTATACTGTCCGGTGCCTGTACAAACTCAATCAACCATTGGTGACGGCATTTAGCATTGGCATCCATAAATACAGGAGCAGCCGAATAATCGGAAATCAATGCTCCGGTAGCCTCGCAAGCCCTTGCCAAACCTTTTTCCGCGTTATCCACAATCAATTCTTCACCGAAAGCATTGATGAAATGCTTGGTACGTCCGGTGATGACGAATTTATATGGATCCTTTTGCGTGAACTTCACGGTGTCTCCAATCATATAGCGCCACAACCCCGCAGAAGTAGAGATAACCAATGCATAATTCTTGTCCACTTCCACTTCTTCCAGGCAGTAGATGCGGGGATTCTCTTTACCTACATCTTCCAATGGGATGAACTCATAGAATATACCGTAGTCGATCATCAACAGCATGGACGGATCATTCGGATCGTTTTGCGTACCGAAATACCCTTCGGAGGCATTGTATGTTTCTACATAATGCATTTTGGGTGATCGGATCACTTCTTTATATTGTTCACGATAAGGGGTGAAAGCAACACCACCATGGAAGAAGACTTCCAGATTGGGCCATATTTCTTCCAGCGATTGTTTACCGGTCTTTTCAAGGATACGCTTAATGAGTACTAACATCCATGAAGGAACGCCCGAAAGGCTCGTTACATCTTTTGATATGGCACTGTTGGCGATTGCTTCTATCTTCTTTTCAAAGTCGCTCATAAGAGCAATTTTCTTGCTCGGAACACGGACGCAGTTCACTAACGGATGTATATTTTGTATCAGGATAGCAGAAAGATCGCCTACAAGCCCGTGCCTGGAGTTGAGGTTGGGGCTGTGGCTTCCACCTAAAATCAAACCTTGTCCGGAGAAAAAGCGGCTGTCAGGATTCTGACCCAGATAGAGGGCAACCGCATCTTTACCGCCTTGATAATGTGTGTCATTCAATGCTTCTTTGCTGACGGGCAGGAACTTACTTTTATCGTTCGTTGTGCCCGAGGACTTGGCAAACCAGCGTATCTCCGAAGGCCAAAGCAGGTTTTGTTCTCCTGCACGCAGTCGTTCCACATACGGCTTTACCTCTTCGTAAGTCTGTATGGGTAGTCTGTTTCTAAAGTCTTCATAAGTATGAATGCTTTTATAATCATATTTCTTTCCCCATTCTGTATTTTCTGCCATGCGCACTAAGCGGTCAAGAACTCGGTGTTGAAGTTCTCCTGCGCGGTTAGCATAGAAGTCGATTTTTTTCAGGCGAGGGGCAAAATACACCTTATCCAGCAATGTTGTGATATTCATCTCTCTTAGTTAAAACTATTTTGTTGCGCAAAAATAATCTTATTTATCGGCATCTCTATCTTTTTTCTCTTTTTTTTCTATCTTTACGGACCTATAGAACAATAATTCAAACAAAAGTGTCATGAGAATCGGTATTTTGACTTCGGGGGGCGATTGTCCCGGCATCAATGCCACCATTCGTGGAGTGTGCAAAACTGCAATCAATCATTACGGGATGGAAGTTGTGGGCATTCATAGTGGCTTTCAGGGGTTACTTACCAAGGATGTGGAGTCGTTTACTGATAAATCTTTGTCCGGTTTGTTGAATCAGGGCGGCACAATGCTCGGCACTTCCCGCGAGAAACCTTTCAAGAAGAACGGTGTGATATCCGATGTCAATAAACCGGCATTGATAGAACAGAATATCAAGGAATTAGGATTGGATTGTGTGGTTTGTATCGGTGGTAACGGTACGCAGAAGACTGCTGCCAAACTGGCTGCTATGGGATTGAACATCGTGTCTGTGCCTAAGACTATCGACAATGATATCTGGGGAACGGATTTCTCCTTCGGATTTGATTCGGCTGTAAGTATTGCTACGGATGCCATTGACCGCCTGCACTCTACTGCCAGTTCGCACAAACGGGTGATGGTGATCGAGGTAATGGGGCATAAGGCCGGCTGGATTGCACTGTATTCAGGTATGGCAGGTGGCGGTGATGTTATCTTGATACCCGAAATTCCTTATAATATCCATAATATTGGTGAGACTATTCTGAACCGACTGAAGAAAGGAAAACCTTATTCCATTGTGGTGGTTGCCGAAGGCATACAGACGGATGGCCGGAAACGTGCCGCTGAATACATTGCCCAGGAGATAGAATATGAAACTGGCATTGAAACCCGCGAGACTGTGCTTGGCTATATCCAGCGGGGAGGTTCGCCCACACCTTTCGACCGGAATCTGTCTACGCGCATGGGTGGGCATGCTACGGAACTGATTGCAACAGAACAGTTTGGCCGGATGATTACGTTGAAAGGGGATGAGATTTCTTCTGCACCACTGGAGGAAATTGCCGGAAAGTTGAAACTGGTGACAGAAGATAATGATCTGGTTGTTCAAGGGCGCCGGATGGGAATTTGTTTCGGCTGATAATGATGTGGGCGAAGGCTATTCGCCCTTACATTCGTCCGTTTCAGGATTTTCTACAGGCAGAATCGTTTCAAGATTTTCTTCAATCAGAGTCTCCTCTGTGAGTTCATCTGTTTCTTCTGTATTCTCAGGCAAATGATTCTGCGCTTTTGTGGCTTCTATTTGTTCTTTGAATGAAGCATCATTCTTTATTTTCTTCAGGGCAGCTTGTGCGGCATTCTGCTGAGACTCCTTTTTAGAGTATCCGGTTCCTTTCCCGGCCGAAATACCTTCTATGCGGATTTCGGTATGAAACATGGGGTTATAATCTTCATCAAGGAATTGCTCGATAAGTTCAAATGAAACCTCAACTTTGCTTTTTTGGCTCCATTCAATCAGCTTTGATTTGAAGTTGACCTCTTTGCGAGACATCTTGTCGAGGTCAATGTAATTCTTGAAT
>OMGN01001083.1_pt1 | contig 16034 bp, 18 predicted proteins | sample 1674111 | NCBI WGS metagenome assembly OMGN01 (sample SAMEA103958143, study PRJEB25191) | human gut metagenome | biome: human-associated habitat [ENVO:00009003]; feature: intestine environment [ENVO:2100002]; material: feces | place: Germany | collected 2013/2015
ATGAAATGTTTGAAGAATCAACAAACAAAGGAATCCAGATGGGTATCAAGCAAGGTATTGAACAAGGTATTGAACAAGGTATTGCACTAAATCAATTTGAAGTATATCAAACCATGCTAGACAAAGGTTTTAGTGTTAAAACTATCGCATCCATTTTCTCAGTGAGCGAAGAATCGATTAAAACGCTATTGATGAGAACTTAAATATTGTAGTATAATCTCATTGGGAATGAAGTTCTCCCTTAGTTGTAAACTAAAACCGCTTTTTGTAAGCTGATGACTTCTGTGTTTTTTTAACGCGGAAACCATCAGCTTTTCTGCGTTTTGAAAGGAGAGATAAAATGCTGATCAGTTTATCTTATATTTTTCTTGCAGGAATGTTTTTATCTTGGTTATGTAAAAAGATGGGATTACCTGGATTATTAGGAATGATATTTACAGGAATTCTTTTAGGACCTTATTGTCTTGGCTTGATTGATTCTTCATTGTTGAACATATCCAGTGAATTAAGAAAGATTGCTCTAATTATTATATTAATGCGAGCCGGATTGAATCTTGATTTAAGTGATTTAAAAAGGGTAGGAAGACCAGCCATATTGATGTGTTTTGTGCCAGCTTGTTTTGAGATGGTTGGAATGATTTTGTTGGCACCAAAATTATTAGGGATTTCTTTACTAGATGCTGCTATTATGGGAAGCGTTGTTGCAGCTGTAAGTCCTGCAGTTATTGTTCCAAAAATGTTACAACTTATGGATGAAGGATATGGAACGAAAGAAAGTATTCCACAATTGATTTTGGCTGGAGCAAGTGTAGATGATGTATTTGTGATTGTGATGTTCACAGCATTTCTTGGTTTAGCCCAAGGAGAAAGCGTGGATATATTAAGCTTTGTGAATATTCCACTATCCATTCTAACTGGTATTATATGTGGAGCATTATTAGGAAAAGGGTTTGCGATCTTCTTTAAGAAAAATCATATGCGAGATACTGTAAAGATTTTAATTCTACTAAGTGTGGCATTTATTCTAGTGACACTTGAGGATGCTTTACCAATTCCATTTTCAGGATTAATTGCGATTATGTTTATGGGAATTTTCCTTCAAAGAAATCATTCTGTTGCATCCAAACGACTATCCGTTAAGTTTAATAAGTTATGGGTAGGTGCTGAAGTCTTATTATTTGTGTTAGTTGGAGCTTGTGTAAATATTTCTTATGCATTAAAAGCAGGCGTGATGGCTATTCTGTTGATATTTGGCGTGCTTTTATTTAGAATGCTTGGAGTATTTATTTGTTTGTTAAAAACATCATTGGCAAAATCAGAACGCTTATTTTGCATGATTGCATATTGTCCTAAGGCTACTGTTCAAGCAGCAATTGGCTCAGTTCCTTTGGCTGCAGGACTTGGATGTGGACAAATTGTATTGACCGTAGCTGTTTTATCCATCTTGATTACAGCTCCATTAGGTGCATTTTTAATTGAACATACATATAAAAAATGGTTAAAAAAAGAACAAAGAGCTTATTAGTCTTTGTTCTTTTCATATATAACTTTTAATCCTTTGAAAATTAGGTTTGGATCATATACATCAATGGATTTTGTGTAGTTACAAACAATTCTTCCTAAACCACCAGTCGCAATGACTTTCATGTCTTTACCAACTTCTTTTTTGAATTGAGCAATTGTATATTCAACTCCGCCCAAGAATTGATAAAATACACCAGCTTGCATTTCTGTTTGTGTATTTCTTGCCAAGATAGTTTTTGGACGTTTGATCTCAATTTCAGGAAGCTGTGCCGTTTGTCCCCATAATGCATTTGCTCCTGTTTCAATACCAACACCAATGGCACCAGCTTTAAAACAACCATTTTCATCTACATAGTCATAAGTTGTAGCTGTTCCAAAATCGGCCACTAAAATAGGTCCTCCATATTCACTGAATGCACCAGCACAATCGGCAATACGGTCTGCACCAACATTTCTAGGGTTTTCTAATTGAACACTGATACCACTCTTAATACCAGGGCCAACAATAAGTGGTTCGATACCAACAAATTTTTTGATTCCATTTGTGAAGGAATGCATCACTTTAGGAACAACACTTGAAACAATAACGGAATCAATTTGTTTTTCATGTACATTAGAACGATCCAAAAAGTTTTTTAACATAAAACCATATTCATCACTCGTTCTTCTTACTTTTGTCGTTAATCGATATGTACCAATTAAATCCTCTTTATCAAAAATGCCAATCGTAATATTTGTATTTCCAATATCTACTGTTACAAGCATATTATTTCTCCATCTCAATTTCTTTCATTGTTTCTAGAATTTTATATCCCAATTCTTCTTTTGAACACTTAGGCAAATGTTGCGTATCATTCTTTCTTAATAAAGTCACAACATTTGTATCTGTCTGAAAACCAGCACCACTTGTGAATAAGTTATTCGCAATCAACATATCACAATTTTTGGATTCTAGTTTTTTTCGTGCATTTTCCTCTAAATTCTGAGTTTCCATTGCAAAACCACAAATGACCTGATTCTCTTTTTTGTGCTGTCCAATATAAGCTAAGATATCTGGGTTTTTCACAAAATGAAAAGTTACTTCTTCATCACACTTTTTGATTTTTTGATCTGCGACCATTTCAGGTCTGTAATCTGCAACCGCTGCTGCCATGATGATGTAGTTTTGATCATCGAGTCTTGATGTGATCGCATCAAACATATCTTGCGCACTTGTTACGTGTACCATATTAACATCATTAAGATCTTCTAAAGCAGTAGGACCTGCAACTAAAGTTACATTGGCACCTAGAGCTTTTGCGGCTTTGGCAATCGCATACCCTTGTTTACCACTTGAATGATTGCTTAAAAAACGAACAGGATCTAAAGCTTCCTGCGTTGGACCTGCAGAAACTAAAACGTTTTTTCCTTTTAATGTTTGTTCCAATTCAAACTCATAATCAATGGCAGACACAATATCTTGCACATCAGCAAGCTTACCTTTTCCAGTATCATTACATGCCAAATGACCAACAACGGGTTCTACAAATTTATAGCCAAGTTCTTTGGCAAGTTTAATATTTCTTTGAGTGACCTCATTTTCATACATATGAACATTCATTGCCGGACAAATTAATTTTTTAGTATGACAAGCCAAAAATGTTGTTGAAACAATATCATCCGCAATACCATGAACAACTTTGGCAATGATATTGGCTGTAGCCGGAACTAACACCATGATATCAGCCCATTTAGCTAAAGTAATGTGGGCAATTGGATCTTCATTTGTTTCGTCAAACAAAGAAACTTCACATTTATGTTTACTCAAAGATTCAAAGTTGATTGGTTTGACAAATTCTTGAGCATGTTTTGTCATGACAACTTTGATTTCATAATCTTTTTTGGATAATTTGCTGACAAGATCGCAAGCTTTGTAGGCTGCAATACCACCAGACACCCCTATAACGACATGTTTTTTTTCCATGATTATTGATTCTCCTTTGTGAATAAAATCACGTATAGATTTTTCACTCAAATATTATCCCATATGATATCTTGCTTTTCAAGCAACAATAAAGTATTAACTATGGATATTTTAACTTATGAAACTGAAAAATTAAAAAAGTGTTTATTTTTTGTGGCATATGGTAAAATGTACGCATGAAAATAATTGTTGCGTGTGACTCTTTTAAAGGTTGTATGTCTTCAAAAGAGGTCGAAGAAAGTATAAAAAAAGGAATATTAAAGGCAAATAATAAACATGAAGTTTTAACTTTTCCTATGGCCGATGGCGGAGAAGGAACGGCTATGGTGTTTTGCGATATCATTCAAGGAAAGACAATAGACGTATTAACTGTGGATGCCTATGGTAAAAATGTATTTACGACATACTGTATTTCTCAAGATGGTCAACTTGCCATAATGGATGTGGCTAGCTGCATCGGACTGAATATGACACCTAAAGAAAAAAGAAATCCAATGATCGCATCAAGTAAAGGTGTGGGTATCATGATGAAAGACGCACTTTCTAGAGGATGTAAAAAAATTATTATTGGCTTAGGTGGCAGTGCAACAAATGATGGTGGTATGGGAATTTTAAATGAATTTGGGGTTCGCTTTTATAATTCAAAAAGAGAATTACTTGTACCAAGCGTATATGCTCTTAGTCAAATAGCTTTTATTGATAAGCGTTATGCAAGACTACCAAAAGATGTAGAAATCGTTTGTGCTTGTGATGTAAAGAATTATTTATTGGGGAAGAATGGGGCTACTTATATTTTTGGGAAACAAAAAGGAATTTATTTAAATCAAATGGCAGAAGTCGAAAAAGGAATGGCTCATTATTGTACGAAATTGAAACAGACATTCCATGTGAATGTGAATGAATTTGAAGGTTCAGGAGCAGCTGGAGGCATTGGATGTGTATTGTTGGGTGTTATGAAGGCAAAAAGAACTTCTGGCATCGATTTAGTTATAGAATATTCTGGCTTAAAAAATCATCTTCAAGATGCTGATTTAGTCATTACTGGAGAAGGTCAGACGGATGCGCAGACATTGTATGGTAAATTGCCACTAGGAATTGCCCACTTGGCAAGATCCTATAATGTGCCATGTGTTTGTTTGAGTGGGGCTTTAGGCTTAGGTTATCAATCACTTTATGAGCAAGGTATGATTGGAATTTTTTCGAGTGCTGATCGTGCCATGTCTTTTCAGATGGCCTTACAGACAGGAAGTGAAAAACTAGAAGCATTAGCTTTTAGTTTGACTAAATTTATGGATGGTATTAGAAAGTAGGTTGTTCGATGAAAAAACTATTAACTATATTTTGTGCTTTTATTCTGTGCATTGGGCTTGTTGGATGTTCTTCGAAAGAACCTTTCGAAATTAAAGAAATTACGGCAACAAAATTACAGAAAAAATTAGATCATAAAGACTCTTTTGTGTTAATTATTGAAAGAGAAAATTGTCCTTATTGTGAATCTTTACAAGAATATATCAAACAAACAAAGGATGAACATCCAAACCTTGTTTTATATAAGATTGATTCAACAGACTATGGCTTTAGTAAAATTAGCCAGGATTCTAAGCAGCTACAAAGCTCGACAGAAGATGGAAAGATTCTTTTGGATATGGCTCCATATTTCCTTTATACACCAACATTGTATGTGATTGAAAATGGCAAGGCCACACATGCAGGTATTGGTTATAGTGAAGATGATCATTCAATCAGTTTATGGGATGTTGATTCTACCATTGATTTTGATTTGGCAGATACACAAGAGTTCTGGGAGTTTTTAGAAACATATGAATAAGAAGAATATTACAATCATTGCGACAGGCGGAACAATTGCCGGTCGAGGAAGTTTAGGCAAAAGTGCGAATTATGAGGCGGGCACTTTTGATGTGGAAGAAATTGTTAAAAGTATTCCACAAATTCGTGATTTGGCAAATCTAAATACGATTCAATTATACAATGTAGATTCTAATGATATGGGTTTAGATAAATGGATTGAATTAAGAAAAATTTGTCATGAATTAGAAAAAGATCGCTATGTGGATGGAATTGTTATTACACACGGTACAGATACATTAGAAGAAACAGCCTTCTTTTTAAATCTTACTTTGGCATGTCATAAACCTGTTGTTCTAACAGGATCGATGCGACCTGCAACTGCAACAAGTGCGGATGGACCTATGAATTTATATCAAGCAGTAGCTTTAGCATGTCATATGGAAGCTTGGCAAGCCGGTGTTTTAGCTGTGATTTCTGATACAATCTATTCAGGTAGAGATTTACAGAAAACAAACAGCTATAAAACCGATGCATTTAAAATGGGTGAATTTGGCTCTCTAGGATATATGCGTGATGATCATGTGTATTTATTGAATGCACCATTTAAAAAACATACATTCCAAACAATTTTTTCAAAAATGGAATTTGATAACTTGCCTAAAGTAGAAATTTTTTATGTGCACACAGATTCGGATCCTGAATTGTTAAAATTTATGTTAGGTACGTATGATGGCCTAGTTCTAGCAGGAACAGGTTCAGGGAATTATCCTACAAAGATAAAAGATGTTTTAGAAAACTATACTGGAGAATGTACAGTCGTACGTGCAAGTCGCGTATTAGAGGGTGCTGTTTTTGATTCAGATGTGTTTGATTCAAAGAAAGTAACAATTCCTGCTTATAAGTTTTCAGCACAGAAAGCTAGGATTTTATTGATGCTTGCGCTAAATTGTACTAAAAACCATGAAACAATCAAATCTTTCTTCCAAGAATATTGAAAAAACTTTTCTTGTATTGTAAATAATTTTGTAAATGCTATAATAATTTATAGACTATTACAAGACAGGAGGTTATTATGCAGCAATTAGAAAATAACGCATACTTTTGGCAAAAGCTTGATACGCTATTGTTGTCTAGCAGTTGTACGATTGACCGACCAAAAGGAAGTACTCACTATAAATTTACAAATTTAGTCTATCCTGTAGATTACGGTTTTCTTTCAGATACATTTGGTTCAGATCAAAAACCTATTGATGTTTTCAAAGGTTCTATCGCAACAAATAATGTAGATGCGATTGCGATTACAGCTGACATTCTTAAAAAAGATTGTATCGTCAAATTATTGATAGGATGTACAGAAGAAGAAACAATGCGTATTTTAGAGTTCTTGGATCAAACCGAATTCCAAAAAGCTATTTTAGTACGTAGAGGTAACGACACACCATCATGGTCAAATAATGATTAGAAAAGACAAGTCTTAGGATTTGTCTTTTTCTTATGCGTTTTAATGGAAAAACATGTTGAGTTGATTTAAAATAAAGACAGATAGGAGGTCTTTATTATGGAATTAAAAGGATCTAAAACAGAAAAGAATTTAATGGCTGCTTTTGCAGGAGAATCTCAGGCATGTGTTAAGTATCAATATTATGCTTCACAAGCTAAGAAAGATGGTTATGTAAAGATTCAGAACATTTTCACTGAAACATCAAATAATGAAAAAGAACACGCTAAATTATGGTTCAAGGCTTTGCATGGTGGAAAAGTTCCTACAACAACAGAAAACCTAAAAGATGCGGCTGCAGGTGAAAACTATGAGTGGACAGATATGTACGCAACAATGGCTAAAGAAGCTCGTGAAGAAGGCTTTGATGATATTGCTGCCTTGTTCGAAGGCGTAGGTGCTATTGAAAAACATCACGAAGCTCGTTATAAAGCTATGTTGAAAGATGTTGAAGAAGATGCCATGTTTAAAAAGGCAACTTCAACCGTTTGGATTTGTTTGAATTGTGGACACATTCACTATGGCGAAACAGCTCCATTGGTATGTCCAGTATGTAATCATCCACAGGCTTATTTCCAAGAATTAAAAGATCATTATGAATAATAATATCTCATGGTAGCTTCGGCTACCTTTTCTTATCCTTGAAAGTTGTGCTAAAATAATCCTATGGAAATAATAGAAGCAATTGAAAAATTAAAAGATAGTCATGCACTTGTATGTTTAGAAAATCGTGCGTTGATTAAAATGGAAAAAGATAAAGTATATATATGGCATAGTCAGTGGCATTCAAAGCTTTCAAGAAATGATTTTATTTCACTATTTCAACAGAATACGTTTGAAGTTTATGAAAATGACCATGGTATTGATATGGAAAAAGATGAAGAGTATTATGCATGGCGTAATCGCTACTTATGAAAGGATATATTTTATGATAGGAATTGTATATAGTTCAAAAACAGGGAACACACAGTCTTTGGCAAATAGCTTGAATTTTATGGAGTCAAAATATTGTGTACCTGTAGAAAACGCAAAAAATTTAGAACCTGTTGATTTATTGTGCATTGGATTCTGGTGTGACAAGGGAGATTGTGATGATCAAATGAAACAATATCTTTCTACACTACGCAATCAAAATGTTTTCTTGTTTGGAACGGCTGGTTTTGGTAAATCTAAAGAATATTTTGAGATGATTTTAAAAAATGTTCAAAATCATTTAGATGCATCCAACTGCGTTAAAGGAACATGGATGTGTCAAGGTAAAATGCCTTTGGCAATTCGTGCAAAGTTTGAATCGAATCCTGAAATGTTGAAAAATTTTGATGAGGCTTTAAAACATCCAAACGATAAGGATGTTGATAGCTTAATGAAATGTGTAAATGAAGCGTTGTGAGAGCATATCACTACGCTTTTCTTGTTGCTAGGAGTATGATGTAGCCAGAAAGAAGGAATGTGCTATGTTGAGTAAGAAAGTAGTGGACTTGTTGAATAATCAAGTTAATAAAGAATTATATTCTGCTTATTTGTATTTGGATTTCGAAAATTATTATCATGATAAAAGTTTAGAGGGTTTCGCAAATTGGTATCATGTACAAGTACAAGAAGAGATTGCACATGCTCAATTGATGATGCAATATCTTCAAGATAATGATTATAGTGTTGTTTTGGAAGCTATTAATAAGCCAAATATTCCTTTAAATGAACTAAGTGATCCGTTAAAGGCAGGCTTAAAACATGAACAATACGTAACTGAATTGATTCATACTTGTTACGCAGCGGCTTATGAAGAAAAAGATTTTAGAACTATGCAGTTCTTGGATTGGTTCGTCAAAGAACAAGGAGAAGAAGAAAAGAATGCTTCGGATTTAATTTCTCGATTTGAATTGTTTGGGCACGATGCCAAGGGTTTGTATGATTTAGATGCAGAGTACAAAACTCGTACTTATATTGCACCAAGCATTTTACAGACAAAAAACTAAGGCGATGATTTTTGATTCATCGCTTTTTTCGTGCTTATTTCCTTGTGATATATAACTTCTATAATATTGACTTTACAACTGTCTTGTCAGATGTAAAGCCTAGGTGTATAATTCAAAACGGTAAAATTTTTTAAGGGAGGAAAATTCCATGTCTTTAAAGGAAGATGTATTGAAATTAAAAAAGGAAAAAAATGCGATTGTTTTAGCGCATTATTATGTAGATGGAGATGTACAAGATGTAGCGGATTTTGTCGGAGATTCTTATGCTTTGGCAAAGAAAGCAAAAAATACAGATGCAGATATTATTGTATTTGCGGGTGTTAAATTTATGGGTGAAAGTGCCAAAATGTTAAATCCAGACAAGAAGGTATTGATGCCAGATTTAAATGCAGATTGTCCAATGGCACACATGGCGAGTAAGGCTGTTATTAAGAAGATGAAAGAAGAATATGAAGATTTAGCGGTTGTATGTTATATCAACTCAACAGCTGAACTAAAAACAATGGCTGATATTTGTGTAACAAGTTCAAACGCAGTGAAGATTGTTCGTTCACTTCCAAATAAAAATATTTTCTTTATTCCAGACGGAAACTTAGGTGCTTATGTGAAGAAACAAGTACCTGAAAAGAATATTATCTTAAATGATGGATATTGTATTACGCATAAGCGTGTGACATTAAAAGATGTTGAAAAAGCACGTGAAGAACATCCAAATGTTCCAATCATTGTTCATCCTGAATGTGTTAATGAAGTTGTTGAGGCAACTGATTTTGCGGGAAGCACTTCAGAATTGATTCAATATACAGTGGACAATCCAAGTAAAGAATTTGTGATTGGCACTGAACTTGGTGTACTTCATGAAATGCAGTTGAAATCACCAGATAAAACTTTCTATCCATTATCCGATAAATTGATCTGTATGAATATGAAAAAAGTATCTTTGGAAAAAGTTTATGATTGTTTGTTGAATGAGACAAATGAAGTGTTTGTAGATGAAGAAGTGAAGGCTATGGCCGAAAAGTCATTAGATAGAATGTTGGAGTTGGCAAAATAGTATGGAAAAGTTAGAGGCAGATATAGTTATTGTTGGAACAGGTGCAAGTGGGTTGTTTGCAGCTTTACATGTTCCAAATGATAAAAAGGTCCTAATGTTGACAAAATCTGATGCCGAAAATAGTGATTCATTTTTAGCACAAGGTGGAATTTGTGTATTGAGAGACAAAAATGATTTTGATTCTTTTATGGAAGATACTATGAAGGCAGGGCATTACGAAAATCGTAAGGAATCTGTTGAAATTATGATCAATTCAAGCCGTGGCATTATTAATGAATTGATTGGATATGGTGTTGATTTTGCGACAAAAGATGGTGAATTAGATTATACGCGTGAAGGGGCACACTCTAAACCACGTATTTTATTCCATGAAGATATTACAGGAAAAGAAATCACATCCACTTTATTAGATGTGGTTCGCAAATTAGAGAATGTTACAATCATGGAATATGTCACAATGACAGACATTATTGAAAAGGACAATGTATGTTATGGTGTTTTGGCAAAAGATGCCAACAACAATGAAATGTGCATTAAAGCTGGTTATACAATCTTTGCGTGTGGCGGAATCGGCGGATTATATGATCATTCAACAAACTATCCACACTTAACGGGAGATGCCATTGCGATTGCAATTCAGCATGGTGTTAAATTAGAAAATGTGGATTATGTACAGATTCACCCAACAACTTTATATACAAAGAAAAAAGGAAGAGCCTTCCTTATTAGTGAATCGGTTCGTGGTGAAGGGGCTAAGCTTTATGGAAAAGACGGAAACCGTTTTGCAAATGAAGTGTTGCCACGTGATATCATGACACAAAAGATTCGCGAACAAATGAAGAAGGATGATATGCCTTATGTTTGGATGGATATGACTGTTTTAGGTGAAGAAGTCATCAAGAATCATTTTCCTCACATTTATGAAAAGTGTTTAGAAGAAGGATATGATTGTACAAAAGAATGGATTCCTGTTACACCAGCTCAGCACTATTTTATGGGTGGAATTCATGTAGATAAAGATTCACGTACTTCTATGTCCCACTTATATGCAGTTGGAGAAACTAGCTGTAATGGTGTTCACGGAAGAAACCGTTTGGCTAGTAATTCCTTATTGGAATCTTTAGTTTGGGGAAAAAGAGCCGTTGTTGATTTATTGAAAAAAGAACCGGCTTATACAAATGATTTTGATTATTTGGCAAAAGTGACTAAGTCACATCAGTTGTCAAATCAAGAAAAAATGTATCACGATATGGTACTTGAAGAAATAGAAAGAGAGAGACAAGCTCGTGGATAAGAATACAATGCGTTTAAATGTGGATCACTTATTGATCCAAGCTTTGCAGGAAGATATAACAAGTGAAGATGTTTCAACAAATGCAGTAATGCCTTCCTATCAATATGGGCAGGTACAATTGATCTGTAAAGAAGATGGGATTATTGCAGGTCTTGAAGTGTTTGAAAGAGTCTTTTATTTATTAGATGAAAGCATGGAAGTAAAATTTTATGTAAAAGATGGGGATGCCGTAAAAAACGGACAATTATTGGCTGAAGTGTCTGGAGATGTTCGTGTTCTTTTATCAGGTGAAAGAACTGCGTTGAATTATCTTCAAAGAATGAGTGGAATTGCTACTTATACAAATCGTGTCGTATCTTATTTGAAGGGTTCAAAGACAAAGCTGTTGGATACAAGAAAAACAACACCAAATATGCGTGTATTTGAAAAATATGCAGTGCGCGTTGGCGGTGGAAATAACCATAGATACAATTTATCAGATGGTGTTATGTTGAAGGATAATCATATCGCAGCAGCTGGTTCAATCACGAATGCAGTTAAGATGGCAAAGGATTATGCTTCTTTTGTTCGTAAAATTGAAGTGGAAGTAGAAAATTTAGAACAAGTTAAAGAAGCGGTTGAAGCCGGTGCGGATATTATCATGTTAGATAACATGAGTGTTGAAAATATGAAAAAAGCAATTGAAATCATTGATGGAAGAGCCGAAACTGAATGTTCTGGAAATGTCACAAAAGAGAATATTGAAAAACTAACGGCATTAGGTGTTGATTATATTTCTAGTGGTGCTTTAACACATTCAGCACCAATTCTGGATTTGTCTTTAAAAAATCTGCAGGTGAAATAAATGGAAAAGGAAGCTAGACTTCAAGCCATTTATGACACGATTTCAAAAAGCGAAGTGCCAGTTTCAGGAAGTGCACTTTCCAAAAAGTTTAATGTATCAAGGCAAGTCATTGTGCAGGATATTGCCTTATTAAAGGCAAGAAATGTTCATATTTATGCGACACACAAAGGATATGTATGTTCACATCAAAGAGTTCGAAGAGTATTTTCTTGTTTTCATTTGAATGATCGTATGGAAGAAGAAATGAATGCAATCGTAGATTGTGGTGGCTGTATTGAAAATGTATTTGTCAAACATAATATATATGGTAAGTTAGAGGCTAAAATGAACATTAGTTCTAGGAAACAAGTCAAGGAATTCATTGATTCTATTTCACAGAATCAGGCAAAACCTTTAACGGATCTAACGAGTGGATATCATTGTCATACGGTGAGTGCACAATCAAAAGAAGATTTAGATTCAATTGAGGAATCATTAAGAAAACTTCATATTTTACAAGAGGCCTAAGAGCCTCTTTTGTGTTAGAATAAATTTAGAAAGTAGTGATTCTTATGGAAAAACCACCTAAATTTATGCCCGATAAAGAATTTAGTAAAGTTGGAGGCTCATTATGGCTATACATTATTATGCAGCTGACACTCTCTTTTTTGTTTAGCTTTGTAGCAATGCCTTTAATCATGTATTCTTTGTATTATGATTATTCTGCAATCAATGCCTGCATTGAAATGTTGATTTCTTTTATATCTGGAATCATCCTGTTATGGTTTATGAGTAGTTCTTTTAAACAAAAAATCAAAGATTTGAAGTTTACATTTAAACCCAAAGAGACAATAGATACTGTTTCAATGATGTATTTTTTAAATTATGCGATTGGTATTATTGGTGCTTTATTATCAAAATTTGGATTACCAGATACAAGCCCAGATTTTTCGCTAAATGGAAGTTTGCTCTATAATATTTTTACATTCACAAGTGTGGTCATTTTAGCACCTATATTTGAAGAGTTGATATTTAGAGGTATGATTCTACAGACATTGTCGAAATATAATAAAATGTTCGCCATTATTGTTACATCGTTGTTATTTGGACTTTTACACTTGAATATTACACAAGCCATCCCTGCTTTCTTTATGGGGCTGGTACTATGTTATATGTATCTTAAATCGGATAGTATTTTAGTTACTATGCTAGCTCATGCAGGTAATAACTTTTTAGCTTTAATGTCGGTTTATTCAAATCATGTTTTGATTACAGTTTTAGTGCTTGCTCTTGTGATTTATGGACTCATTACAATGGTATTAAAATCAAAAGAAATTAATGAATTTATTAAAGAAGAGAAGACAAATGAGAATTGGTATGCAAGATTCTTTAAGCAAATTCCTAACCTTTTATATTTAATATTTACGATTCTTTGGATTATCATTTCATTATTCATGAATATGTTTTAAAAAAGAGGACATCTCCTATTTGGAAATGTCCTTTATTTGTTATCTTTCTTTAATTCATCAAACTTTTGCTTCATTGTAGGATTATTTCGTGTTAAACGCTTAATTGTAAGATCTTCTGCCTTATTATTAGCCAACTGCAATTGTCTTTCACTTGATAATAAATCTTCTTTTGTTTTTTGAAGATGCAAAATGGTTTTATCGATTTCATCGATAGCTTTTGCAAATTTATCCGATGCAATCCTATAATTTCTAGAGAATTTTTCTTTGAAATCATTCATGTTCTCTTCAAAGTGTGTAATATCAATATTTTGATTGCGCATCAACTGTAATTCATTTTTATACTGCATAGAATTGAATGCGGCATTTCTTAAAATGGTGATCATAGGAATAAAGAACTGTGGACGAATTACGTACATCTTCGGATAGCGATGCGATTTATCAACAATACCCGTGTTATATAATTCATTTTCTGGTTCTAACATAGAAACAAGAACGGCATATTCACAATTTTTTTCATTACGATCCTTATCTAATTCCCTTAAGAAATCTTCATTCTTATGTTTTGTAGCCGTTTTGTCATTCTCGTTTTTCATTTCAAACATAATGGAAATGATTTCAATTCCATTCTCATCTAACTCACGATAGATATAGTCACCCTTTGATCCTGTACGAGCATCATTATCTTTTTCAAAGTATGCATTTTGAAAGCCTGTTGCACGAAGTTTATTGAATTCTATTTCACAATGCTGTTCTAAAGATTCACCAATCATTTTAGTGGATTGTTTTAATTTAAAATCTTTATAGTAGGCAATCTGCTCATCTTTGGTTTGTAGTAAAGTATCATATTTTTCCTGTAAGCTCTTTTCTTGAAGCTGATATTTCATTTTATCCTGCTCGATTTGATTTTGTAGGTCTTGCTTAATGCTCTTTACATTCAATTCGTTTTCAACCTTTGCCTTATCCATATCTTGTTTTAAAGACTGGATTTCAAGGTTCTTTTTATTTAATCTTGATTGGTATGTATTTTCTAGATTTGCCTTTAATACTTTTTCGTTGTTTGAAATATTGTTCTTTAAGGCTTGAATTTCATTTTCCTTTGCCTGCAGCTGCAATCTATATTCTTGTTCAGTCTTAGATTCATGGATCTTGTTCTGCGAAAGAATCTGTTCTAATTTGGCATTGAGTTTAGATATTTCTAAATCTTTTTGATTTAACTGCTCCTGATATTCTTTTTGTGTTTCAGTTTTCGTTAACTGCGTACTTGCTTCTAGCTTTTCTTTTAAAGAAATGACCTCTTGTTCTTTATTACTTTGTTTCTGATTGAAATCCGATTGCAGCTGTTTGATTTCAAGTTCTTTCTTATTTAATTGCTCTTGATAAGCCTTTTCGGTTTGACTCTTGATAATTTGTTCAGTTGACTTTAATTGTTCTTTTAAAGAAATGATTTCTTGTTCTTTATTTGCCTGAAGCTCTTTGATTTCTAAGGCTTTCTGACTTAATTTAGATTCATACTCTTTTTCGAGTTTAGATTGAATAATCTGGTTTGAATTCTTTTGTCTTTCCTTTAATTCTTTTTCAAATTCTTCATTACGAACCTGTTGTAAGATTTCATGATATTGACTCTCATCCACCTGAAATACAGTTCCACAATTGGGACATTTTATTTGACTCATAAGCTACCTCCATTTTATAAGATTATAATCATTAAATTGACAATACTGATGTCTAAAACTAGATTAATTATAATATTTAAAAAAAATCAAAAAAAGACTTGACATCCGGTTAGAAATCGTGTATATTTATGTTGTACTCATTACAAGCCAGTAATAATTACAACATAAAGAGAGGTGATCCCAACGGAAACGGCAGAGATCGTACAAATCTTTAAGGATCGGGGATTTAAGGCAACGCCCCAGCGCATTGCCGTGTACAAGTATCTGTGCGAGCACCGCACCCACCCGGATGTGGAGAGCGTGTACCGGGCAGTGCTGGAGGACAATCCCGCTTTCTCAAAGACCACGGTGTACAATGCCCTGCAAGCCCTGGACGCCTGCGGTCTGATCATTCCGGTGACCATTGACAGCGGCCGAATCCACTACGATGCGGACACCCGATTCCACGGGCACTTCCGGTGCGAAAAATGCGGGCGGATCTATGACTTTATCCCGGACCTGATAGGTATTCAGGGACTGGACGGCTTTACCGTCCACCACAAAGATGTGTACTTCAGCGGCATTTGCAGCTGTTGTCAATAAATGTGTTATCCAAATCATCTAAAAAGGAGAAAGACGATTATGAGCAAAAAGTATTATTGCCCGGTATGCGGGTATGAGAGCGACACCCCCATTGATGTTTGCCCCATTTGCGGCGCTAAGATGGCCGTGCGGGAGAACGAGGAGCGCACTTGGGCTGCCGAGCACCAGGTAGGCATTATTGACGGCGTGGACGAGGAGATCGTCCAGGGCCTGAGAGACAACTTTAACGGCGAGTGCTCCGAGGTGGGTATGTACCTGGCTATGGCCAGAGTGGCACACCGTGAGGGCTACCCGGAGATCGGTCTGTACTGGGAAAAGGCCGCTTATGAAGAGGCAGAGCACGCTGCCAAGTTCGCTGAGCTGCTGGGC